>LWDU01033338.1_pt1 | contig 125835 bp, 103 predicted proteins | sample 727161 | NCBI WGS metagenome assembly LWDU01 (sample SAMN04566230, study PRJNA314399) | hydrothermal vent metagenome | isolation source: deep sea hydrothermal plume seawater | place: Mexico: Gulf of California, Guaymas Basin | collected 2004-07-11
GTTTTCGCAGCGAAATATAAAACAGGCAACCGAGCATCGAACCGATCAGGGCGCCATACACCACTAGTCCGCCTTCGGTGAATTTTACGATTCGCGGCAACGTTATATTCCAAACAACGTTATCTTGTAAATCGAAGGCAGCGAAATCGGCCCACTTTTGGATAACGTACCAAGTGCGCCCTCCCACAAGCCCCGGAATAAACAAATAGAGCATCAGTGACATGGCAAAATCTTCGGGAAGGTTTTGTCGCCGTGCGAGGATGGTCAGTAAGCCGAGACCACTAAGGACGCCCAGCAAAACCATTACGCCATAACCGCGGATTTGCAGTCCCGTCGCAACGCCCTTGGTATCAATCGGTTCGACGAAGGGTAATACAAAAGCGATGAGCGCTGCCACGGCAACGATCGGGATAAAGGGATGAGCCGCGGCAGGATTTTTAGCTGTCGTATAATAACGAGTTAACCAAACTCCACCATAGATTCCCCATAAGATCAGAATCCAGCCCCAGCCAAAAACGGGTAGTCCGCCCAGTTCGTGCGGTATTGTAAAAAGCGTTTGCTGCATTTGCGTGCTGTTATATATAGACTAAGGATTAATAGGTGGGATATAAATATTGTCGATCAATCTAGTATTTCCTACGTAGATGGCCACGAGAATGATCGCGCCTAACTTGAGCTGTTTGATTTGCTCAGTGCGGTTTAAAAGTGCGAGCGGTTCAAGTGACTTCGGATGAACGACTGCAACATAATCAATTCGGTTAATTTTCGCAGTGCCAAGTTGCTTTCTAACGGCATTTTGTAATTCAGTGGCTGTTGTGTCGGTGTTATTTGCCATCCTGCGGACGGTTTGTAATCCTTTATAAATCGCTGTTGCTTGTGTTCGTTGAGCAGTCGTTAGGTAGGCATTACGACTACTCATTGCCAGCCCTTCTTTTTCGCGCACGATGGGGCAGCCCACGATTTTGATGTTGTGTTGATGTTGTTTGGAAAATTGTTCGGCAAGTTGTTCAATAACCCGCAACTGTTGGTAATCTTTTCGCCCGAAAAATGCGATCTGTGGTTTAGTGAGCGTAAAGAGTTTGTATACGATGGTTGCTACGCCAAGAAAATGTCCAGGACGTCGTTCACCTTCCCAGCGGGTGGCGACATCATCAAGCTCGGGGGATTCGACGTTCACAGCGGGCGAGTTTTCCGAGGGATACATATCTGTCTCCGTTGGCGCAAAAACCGATATCTTGTCGACGGATTGCAACAACTGTAGATCACTTGCAAGATCGCGTGGGTATTGTTGCAGATCATCATCGGGAGCGAATTGAGTGGGGTTTACAAAAATCGTAACCAGCACCGAATCGGATTGCTGGGAGGCAGCTTTCACGAGACTTAAATGCCCCGCGTGCAAAGCACCCATTGTTGGTACTAATCCAATGGTCGAGTTGTTGTTGGATTGCGTTTGTACCCACTGCGCGAGTTGTGTCGAGTCGGTGATAAGCTCAGGCGAGTTTGACATGAAGTATTTACGAACGGAATAATAAATTAGTTGGGTAGGCAGATAATGTTGTCGGTAACATTTAAACGGCAGCAATAACGGCAGCTTGCAGTTCACGGGCTATTCGGTCTGCATTATCGCTTGGTACGACAAGCCATGGTACCACGGTACCGCTGGGCATCATGGCATCGAGCAACGCGTGGCATGTGGAGTCATTTGGGTTATCTAATACAACAATTAATCTTGGCACACCGACAGCTTGCTCTAGTTGTTCCACGTTGGCAAGTTGTTCAGGAGTCGCCGAGAGAATTTCGCGGGGGCAAAAATTCGCGATAGCCATAGTTGTTGTTTCGGTAATCGCCGCTGCGATAGCAGCTTGTTGGTCGGTTAGTGTTAGCAAACCAGGAAAATCAGGCAAAATAGATATTGGCTGAGTTTCGACTTGGCTGCGCAACTGGGCGACGGCGGCCATTCGTTGTGTTGTGGTTGCCCCCGCGATACAAATATATCTGGCGGAATGATTCAGGTGATTGAGGTGTTGTTGCAGCGGCCAGTTTGTTTGTGGGTGTATAAGATCAGCAGCAATTTCACAGGCGGGTTCGAGCACAAACCGCCGAAGAATCATCCGTGGGTGTGGCAAAATTAAGTCAGGCTGGTTTAGAATTTCGCGATCGTAGAGCAAAAGATCTAGATCAAGGACGCGGGGCCCCCAATTTTGCTGCCGTGTGCGGCCGAGTTGTGCTTCCGTTTTTAAAAGTTTTTTTAGGATTTCAGACGGTGCGAGGTTTGTTTCAAACCGAGCGACTGCGTTGATAAACCTTGGTTGGTTTGTTGGGCCTCCTGCGGGGATCGTTTCAAAAAAAGAACTGCAATGACAGCTCGATATTCCGCTGCAGGCGTTAATTGCCGAAATTGCTTGCTCGATGGCTTGCTCACGATGACCGATATTTGCACCGAGCGATATGAGGCAAGTAGCCATAATAGATGGGCCAAAGCAAGAGTGTTGAACGAACGCACAGCAGCGGATGATAAAATAATCAGGCTATTTTAACCGATTAAGAGCGGTTTTTGATGAACTTATTTCGTTCTCAGCGCATAAAAAATGGCGGAAGACTCAATCCAAGTTTTTGTCTCTCCGCCGTTGGCTGACCCGCACAATCCCTGCGCGGCAAGGCCATACTTGAGATCGCCGACTGTCGCTCCGATCAGTCGTCGCCCCCCAAGGCTTCTTTAAATATGTTGCCAGAGTTTTTAATTAGAAAGGAATATTTAGTGAGCACTGGGTACGTACCGGTAGCGCATTAAAATAACAAACATTTCGAAGAAAAACCCGTTGTTGTCGATGAACCGTTTGGTTGAAAAGATCGATCAACAGTCATCAACGTTATCAGTTGTTGCGACAAGAGTTTAGTGAACAACCGTTCTCTCATCAATCAACAGGCCGCATTCTCTATGATTGAAAAAAAAAGTCAAGCGAGCGCTGCAATATTTTTTCATCTTTCTTTTTCCGCAGTTTGTTGAATAGTTTTTTGCGTGGTGGTTGACATGAAAATCGAATATTCGTATGGCAACCACCCATGGTTCTTTGATAACCTTGTCTCTACCTTTGTGGCAAATCATCCCCTGTTTCTTTCTTAGTTTTCTCTTACTCGATCAATAAAATCTATGCGTCCTCGTTTTCGAAGCGATCAACTTTCACCCGAAGAAAAAGAACAGGTGCGTCGTGCAGTTGCAACGGTTCAAGCTGATTGCGAAAGCGTCGATCCGATTTCGGCAAGCTACAGTGAACTTGTTTCTGAGCTTGGCACGGAGCTTTGTGAGCGCGGTGGCATATACGTATTGCCAGAGGGTTTTAAATTGTCGGTGATCATCCCGGTCTTTAATGAAGTCAAGACGTTGGCGTCAGTGGTGGAGCGAGTTCGGGACACGCGACTGCCATTGGAAATTGTGTTAGTTGATGACGGGAGTACCGATGGCACACGCGATCTTTTAGAGTCCATGCAAGTGGATGAAGATTTGCAGGTTATGTACCACGACCGCAACAAAGGTAAAGGTGCCGCGCTAAAAACAGGCTTTGAACATGCCACCGGCGACGTGATTATTATTCAGGATGCGGATTTGGAATATGACCCAGATGAATATCGTTATTTGCTGCAACCGATTGTTGAAGATAAGGCAGATGTCGTGTATGGCAGCCGGTTTAAAATTAGCGAAGAAGCGGATTCGCCGATTTGGCACAAAGCGGTCAACGGGTTTATTACGTGGCTTTGTAATCGAGTTACTCGACTGCAGTTCACTGACGTGGAAACATGTTACAAAGTTTTTCGTCGGCCATTGATTCAGGAGATCGCGGCCGGGCTTAAAGAAAACCGGTTTGGCATTGAAATCGAGATGACGGCGAAGTTGTCGAGACGAGCAAAGCGGAATGGCACTCGATTTTATGAACGGCCGATTACTTATATGCGACGTTCATACGCCGAAGGTAAGAAGATTGGGTGGATGGATGGTGTCAGTGCACTGCGTTGCATTTTTTGGTATGGGCTCTTCGGTTAATGCGATTCGCAGTAGTTTGCGACGCGGGTTACATCCTCAGACTGGCGCCGTGTTGGCGAACTTGGCAAATCTAGAGAGCCGGTAATTTATGGATAATGCGACACAACCCCAACCGCGAGAAACGCCACACGCTGGACTAGCAATGGCGACTGTCGGCAATGAGACTCGCAAAGTACTGATATTACAGGTGTTGCGGCAAGCGATAACTGTCATCGGTGCAATAATCTTGTTTCGCCTGTTAGATGCCGGACCATTTGGTTTGCTGGGGATGGTGTTTCCCTTGATGATGTTGCCCCGGATGGTCGCGACGTTGGGAGTCTCTGTGGCTGCTGTCCAAAAAAAACATCTATCATCAAACCAAAAAACAGCGCTATTTTGGGCGACTCTGTTGTTAGGTGTTCTCGCTAGCTTGGCGACAGGCATTGCTGGGTATTTGTTTGCCTGGCTTTATGCAGTGCCGGAGTTGGTTTGGGTTTGTTGGGCGTTTGCGGCAACGAGCTTTGTTGAAGCTACTGGTTTGACACATCAGACGTTGTTACAGCGAGAAATGAGAATTGGTCGAATTGCTATGATCAAGTTAGTCGGTCAGGCACTTGCTGTGACGCTTGCTGTTGTCGTGGGATCTGAACTACAGGCGCAAGACCAGATTGCGAAGTATGGGATTGTGGCATTGTTGGTCATGGAATATGTGGAGTTGTTGGTAAACACCATTGGCTTATGGCTAACGGCAAAATGGAAACCCGGGCCGATGCGTTTGGCCGAGGTCAAAGGCTTACTAAGCTTTGGGGGGTTTTATTCTACGAGTAGTTTGGTTTTCTATGTGGGGCAGAACCTTGATAAAATTTTATTGGCTGCGATGATTGGTTCAACGCGTTCGGGTCAGCGATTTGTCGGCATGTATACTTCGATGTATCATTTGATGATGAAGCCGGTGTATTTAGTAACGGACCCGGTGACGAGCGTGATGTTACCTAGCTTGTCGCGCAGTAGCGACCGGCTTAGAGATTACGCCACTCTTTCTCGCGGGTTTTACTTATTCACCGCGACCTTGCTTCTTCCAGCGGGAGTTGGTTTGTTTGTGATGGCGCCGGAAGTCGTGCAACTACTTGGTGGTGACAAATGGAAACCGGCTGCGGGCATGTTAATAGCCTTGGCGCCAGCAATTTGTGTGCATGGCATGATCAACATATCTGGTAGTTTGCTAGTGGGCAGGGGTCAGGTCCGCAGGCTACTTGGCGTGTCATTGGTACTGTTGTTTTTACAAGCGCAGGCTTATGGCTGCGGCTATTTGTTAGCCACTCAGTTTGCCGACCAATTTGACGTTACGCGGGAGCAGTCGTTGGCAGTTGCAATCGCTATGAGTTATTCCGTTGTGTTGTTACTCGTGAGCGTGCCCTATATTGTGATTTGTTTTCGATCTGTGCAGCTGCACTCCCGCGCGTTGTTGTTCCAGTTTGCTCGGCTGCTCTGCCGCGCGTTGTTGATGGGCGCAGCAGTCTGGTTTATTCGTAACCAGCTGGTGCAATATGAGTGGCACTTGATTCTGCGGTTGCTCGCTGGAATCGCCGCAGGTGCTGCCTTGTACACACTCCTGGCGTGGAATGATATAAAAGTCAACGTGCTGCAATTCATGCGGCAGCGCGAGTGAGCCTCCACAGATGTTGATGGAGTCAACTACTGCGGGAATTAAATATCCGTGTTAAAATCTGGGGACAAATGTCTCGCACAATTAACTAGCACAAAGGCCAGATGCATGTCAGCTTACCCACGAGTATTTAAAGTTCGCCAGTTGTTTGATGTTGAACAAGTGGATGATGTGGCCGCTGCTGTTGATGCGAGTTTGGCAGCGCTCGACTTAGGCGAGAAGATACAAACAGGGGATACGGTTGCGATTTCCGCCGGCAGTCGCGGCATAGCTAACATCGACATTGCGATTGGGACGATTGTAAAACATCTGCAGGCATTAGGTGCTGAACCTTTTGTGGTCCCCGCGATGGGCAGTCATGGGGGCGGAACTGCTGAGGGTCAACGGAAAATCCTAGCAGGCTATGGAATTACCGAAGAAACGATGGGCTGCCCAGTTCGCGCTTCGATGGAAACGGTAGTTGTCTGTGAAGCCGAAGAGGGGTTTCCCGTACATTTTGATAAGCATGCTTGGGAAGCGGATCATGTTGTGGTGTGTAACCGTGTCAAACCACATACGCACTTTGCTGGAGAAATCGAAAGCGGCTTAATGAAGATGATGCTGATTGGCCTCGGAAAACATGCTGGCGCAAAAATATACCATCGAGCGATCATGGATTTTAGCTTTGGCCAAATCGTCCGTAGTGTGGCTAAAGAGGTATTAGATAAATGTGGAGTGGTTGCAGGGGTGGCGCTGGTTGAAAATCAATTAGATAAAACCGGGAAAGTTGCGGCAGTCCATCCGCATGAGTTTGAAGATCGCGAAAAGGAATTATTGACTGTCGCGAAAAGGATGATGCCAACCATTCCGTTTGTAGAGGTGGATTTACTAGCGATTGATCAAATTGGTAAAGACATCAGTGGCTCTGGTATGGACACCAATACCATTGGGAGAAAATACAACGATCATCAAGCGAGTGCGGGAGAGACGCCGCGAGTACGGTTTGTCGCTGTGCGTGGTTTGACGACCGCAACCCATGGGAACGCGACAGGACTAGGGATGTCGGAGTTTTGCCGGTCTCGTGTTACTCGCGAAGTTGATAAAGAGATTACCCGTATCAATTGCATTACTGGGGGACATGTGACCGCCGCGATGGCGCCATTGGATTATGAAACCGATCGAGAAATTATAGATGTCGTGTTACAGTCCTGTGGATTGACTCCACCAGAGAATATCCGACTTGTTTGGATTCGTAATACACTCGACGTAGCAGAGTTTATTTGCAGTGAAGCATATTGGGATCAAGTCCAAAGTCGAGATGATTTAGAGATTATCAGCGATTTACAGGAATTGCCGTTTGATGCCGAGGGTAATTGGGTTGATAACGTACACGCGGCATTGCAGTAACAGCCGTCAATTTTGCTGAGGCGAGCGGTTTAGATAATTTCGCCAAAGTTGCTATCCAACACCGTCAGAGGTTTTATCCATCGTGTCAGAAAACCATCAATCCCCCCAACGCACGTTATCCGCTTTTGATGGTGCTTGTATTATTGTTGGCATTATTATTGGCGCCGGCATCTATCAAACCACGCCATTGGTTGCAGCCAATAGCGGTTCGGTTGAATGGATATTGGGAATTTGGGTGTTAGGCGGCTGTTTAGCGCTCGTGGGAGCATTGTGCTACGCTGAACTTGCAATGACCGTTACACAAGAGGGCGGTGAGTATGCGTATTTGGTAAAAGCCTACGGAAAAGGCACGGGGAGTTTTTTCGCATGGATTGAATTTTGGATCATCCGTCCTGGTAGCACAGGTCCAATGGCAATGTTGTTTGGCAACTACGCCTACAAACTGTGCCCACTTTTTCCAACGACGCTTGATCCAGTGAAGGGTGAGATGCTCTATGCGGTTTTGGCTACGATGACATTGTTGGCCGTGAATCTTTTTGGTTTGCGAGCGGGCAAGCTGACACAAAATATCCTCACGGTTTTTAAGGTGTTGGCTTTGTTAATTCTCGTCGGGGGATCGGTGATTGCGATTGGGTGGTTCTCCGACGCCATCGTTCCGGTTGCCACGGAGGCTACCACGTCGATGGAGCAATCATTTGATGGATTTTTGTTAGCGATGGTGCTCGTCATGTTTACTTATGGTGGGTGGAATGATATGTCATTCGTCGCGGCCGAGATGAAAAATCCAGCGAAGAATATTCCGCGGGCTTTAGTGTTGGGCGTTTGTGCGGTATCGGTTATTTATTTGCTTATCAACATTGCGATGCTAATGGCGTTAGGACATATGGGCTTGGCAGAGTCACCTACGCCAGCAACTGAGATGTTGAAAGTGACGATTGGTCCAGTTGCTGAAAAAGTTATGGCACTGTTGATTTGTGTTACGGCGTTAGGGGCAGTGAATGGGATGATGTTTACCAGCGCGAGAATTTATCACGCTTTAGGTAATCGAGTGTCAGCCTTTGCGTGGCTCGGAAAATGGAATTCGCGGCTGCAAGTTCCCGCGCGGTCATTGGTGGTGCAATCTATTGTTACGCTTGCGATGGTTATTGGATTTGGTTGGCAAACCAATGGATTCGAATTATTGGTGCTTTTTGTCTCGCCTTTTATGTGGAGCTTTTTTGTACTACTGGGGATCGCAATGCTGTTGTTTCGATTTCAGGGATTAGTGCCTCGAGATAAATACCGGACCCCGTTGTTTCCTGTAATGCCCTTAATTTTTGCGTTGTCGAGTGGTTTTATTGCTTATCGAGCCGCGGATTATTTTTTGTTTAAGGTTGAATCAATGGAGTTGCTCCACAACCGCTTTTTTATGGGATTGAGCGTTGCGACGGTAGTTGTCGTGTTTTCGGGCATGGTAGTGGCGTTGATTTCGCGGAAACAACGACATTTCTGATGGCTAAAATTTCGCGGTCAATCAAAGGCAGTTCATCTATTTTGGTGTAATCAACATTTTTTTCTTGAAATCGACCTCATAAAAATTTAAGATAAGAGCAGTAAGTGATTCAGTGGGCAACCACAACAATCTTCCACAATAGATTTACGCTTTCATCGGTATTCACCGCATTTGCAGCGTGGAAGAAGCACGGGGCTTATATTTGGCTGCATCTAAAGCGGCTCTTTTGTATTGTTTAATAACGTTGCACATGATTAACGATGATTTGCTGCGTACCCGCATTTGCATTGCTTACGTTCGTTAGTCGGCCACACAAAATATATGTCGATCCAAAATTGTGGTGGGTTAACAATGGAATCACGTGGTTCGCCGCCCAAGAGGTCTTTTTCATGGAGGTCAAAAACGATGCTACTGCAAACTCGTACAGTAACGGTTAACTCGGCATTTTTAGAAGAAATCAAACAATTGAATCAGGAATTGTGGAAACTGCTTGAAACCATTTCGCTTGAATGTACTCAACGACTGGTGAACCAGGAGAGCTGTACCTGTTTTTGCATTAGGCTAACGCGACTCCGCGATCAGCTAGCGACCCATTTTTCCTTGGAAGAGGCGTTTGGTTATCTTGATGGACCGATAGGTATTGCGCCGCGGTTAAGTGATCGCGCTGATCGATTGCGTTTGGAACATACCGAATTGGCGGAGCGGATTGCTGCGTTGGTTGATTTCACTTGGACCCTCAATGAACGCCAACGACTCAAACAAGGCTTTCGTGAAGTAGGCCGCGAGTTCGACGGATTTCATGCTCAACTGCGTAGCCATGAGCGGAAAGAGCAGATGTTGATTTTGCAAGCCTATGGTGATGATATTGGTTGTGGCGATTAGTGCCGGTGTCGAGCAGTCAATAACAGGTACGAACAGATGCTTGTATGTGTTAACCGGGGCCGATGCCATAAATGTGTTGGATTGGTGTCTGGTGACCCCAAGTAATGTCATCTCGCGAGACGCCTAGTGTTTTTGCAATTTTGTCTCGATCGCTTAACGACGGTGTCCACCGCCCCATCAAAATTGCAACGATGCGGTGTTCATCAACTCCGGATTGCGCAACCAATTGCTCCAGCGTAAGTTGTTGTTCGTGACACAATTTGGTAACACTTTTTGTGCTCATTGAAAGTCCCTTTCGAATCCGATTCGGCGGTACTCTTGCACGCGGGGCTCCATATAATGTCCCCAAATAATATCTTCTGCGCTCAAATCCAAAGCCTCGGCAATTCGCTGGCGTTCACGAGGGGCTGCGACCCAACGGCCAACCGTTATCGCTTCCACGCGACCTTGGTCTAGCGAAGACAGTTCAGCAAGTTGCACAATGGTAATGGCGCGTTTTTCAAGTATGTAATCAAGTGTTCGCACTTAAGCCAGCCGATCGCAAGATGGTGCTTTACGTTAATAGCAATAGTATACGTCGATTGTTCCTGATGGGAAGTTACCGCAGTGGAAGATTATGGCTCTTACGATGAATCGAGCGGGCATACTGTGGATGTTAATCCCATTATGACCGATAGGTGTGTGTATGCATAAAGTTGCGGCAATTTAACAGGGTTTGACACATATATAGGCGTCTGATAACATTGCGCATAGGTATTTTAAGGTCAAGAGTTTATAAAAACCCAGCTAATCTGCGGGCAAAAAGCCGTTTCTCAAGCGCAGCCTGAAAACACAGAAGTAGGAGTGATCAAGACGAATGTCTATTGATTCAATTGATAAAACAACCGATGCACCTGTTACCGAAGAACAAACGTACCAATACCCCGGTACGCCCACCACTTGTGATGGTGCGGAAGCGGTGGTTTGGGTGGAAACTAACATCTGCCAAGGTAGTGGTGCCTATCCGATTACTAGCTCGACCACCATGGGAGCTGGATTCAACGCTGCCCGCCAAAATGGAGTTCCTAACCTGTGGGGCGATGAACTCGTTTTTGTCGAACCGGAAAGTGAACACTCGGCAGCCACGTTTTGTGAAGGCTTTGCCTTAGCGGGTGGCCGTGTCACCAACTTTACTTCAGGCCAAGGGTTGGTTTTGATGAAAGAAGTGCTTTACACCATCTCGGGTAAACGCTTGCCAGCTGTATTTAACATTGGTTCTCGAGCGCTAACTAGCCAAAGTCTTAACGTCCATGCGGGTCATGATGATGTCATGAGTGTTGCCGATTGTGGCTGGGGGATACTGTTTGGCCGAAATGCTCAGGAAGCTCAAGACCTCTGTTTGATCTCTCGCCGTGCTGCCGAAGCAAGTTGCACCCCGTTTTTGAATGTACAAGACGGATTTTTGACAACCCATACGGTTGAAACGGTGCGATTACTTGACAAGGAATTCATGAAGGATTTTGTCGGCAAGCCGGAAGATAAAATATTGAATGTCATGGGAACGGAAAACCCATTGATGTCTGGCGTAGTTCAAAACCAAGATTCTTACATGAAAGGCAAGATTGCCCAACGCTGGTATTATGATCAAGTGGAACCTGCGATTGAAGAAGCCTTCCAAGAATTCTATCGACAGACTGGAAGACGCTACGATTTAATCGAGCCTTACCGCTGTGAAGATGCCGAATATGTTATTGTTGGGCTCGGGTCGTACATGGAAACGGCACAGATAACGGTTGATTATCTGCGAGAAGAGCTAGGTATTAAAGCCGGCTGTTTGAATATTTATTGCTTCCGTCCTTTCCCAGCCACACGCATCGTTGACGCATTAAAGGATTGTAAAGCGATTACCGTTATTGAACGAATGGATGATCCACTTTCGACAACGGGGAACCACTTAACGCGAGAAATCAAGGCGGCATTTTGTGATGCCATGAATGGCCAAAACGGTTGTGCCAAAATTGACAGCATGCCGCGCATCTATCATGGTGCTGCTGGACTGGGCAGTCGTGATGTTCGGCCTGGTGACATTAACGCCATTTTTGACAACATGATAAATGATGGACAGGATTTCTTTTGTGTTGGCATTAAACACGCGATAGCACTGGCACCTAAAGAAGATCCCGATTTGCGTCCGACGGGTGCATTTTCCATGCGGGGTCATTCTGTTGGTGGATTTGGAAGTGTTACGACTAACAAAGTGATTGCCACAATTGCTGGCCAAGTGTTTGGTAAAGACGTTCAAGCCTATCCAAAATATGGCTCGGAAAAGAAAGGTCTACCCACAACCTATTATCTCACGATTGCCGAGTCCCATATCTATACCCACTCCGAATTGGAATACGTCAATCTAGCGGTGCTGAATGACACCAACGCTATTCTCACCGGCAATCCACTAAACGGGTTGATTGAGGGAGGCGCGGTCTTTATGCAGAGTAATTTTGCAGACCCCGCTGATGTCTGGCAGCGCATTCCGGCGGACTTCAAACAAGTCTTTAAGGAAAAGAAATTGCGTTTGTACTATGCAGACATGGTGGACATTGCTCGAGAGGTTGCTTCGGTCGCCGACCTAGAAATGCGTATGCAAGGAATTGTGCTGTTGGGTGCGTTTCTAAAGTTAACGCCGTTTGCCACAGATAGTGGCATGAGCGATGATGAAGTATACGTCGGCGTTGAAAAAGCGTTGCGTAAATATTTTGGTAAACGTGGGGAGCAAGTTGTACAGGATAACCTGACGTGTGTTAAACGCGGGTATAGTGAAATGCAACAGGTGCCCGAAGAATTAATCCAATCATAATTTAAATGCTCTGCTAGCGAAAAGCTTGCACGGGCATCGGTTTTAAGTCTGCGGGTTTTATACCTGTAGCGCGAAAGATAAATATGGCTACCGTCAATGAACCCAACGATCGCGATCCACATAATAACAATTCCTACGGCACGCTGGTTGATTCCGCACCTCAGGAACTTGACCTGCCAGTGCTTAACGTTGAAGATTTTAACGAACGCATTATTCGTTCCTATGAATCCGGCGGAGCAGAAAAATCGCTGGATGCAGATCTTTCAGTAGCTCGTTCGCTAGTCCCAGCTGGTACCGCGGCATTCCGTGACTTTAGCTACGTGGCACCGGAAATCCCCGAATACATTACGGAGAATTGTACGGGTTGCATGGATTGCGTAACGCAGTGTCCTGACACAGCAATCTTAGGCAAGGTTTTATCTGAAACGGATCTTAATACGAAACTAGCAGGTATTGAAGACGAAGCGGACCGCGAGATGTTTGCCAAGCAGTGGGCCAAGACGCGTAAGTATTATGATGCTCCCCAGAAAAAAGGCAACGAAGGTGGGCGCTTCGCCATTCTGATTGACCCGAGTAAATGTAAGGGCTGTGCTGAATGTGTGACGGTATGCGATGACTTGGCATTAGAGATGATTCCAAAATCTGAAAAGACGATGGAGGATATTCGCAAGAGCCACCGGTTTTTCAAAGAATTTGGACCTTCGGATGACACGTATATCAATGACAAATTGTTGATTGATATGATGCTCAAAGAAGAAACACATATCTATGTTGGTGGAGCGGGATCGTGTGCAGGTTGTGGTGAAGGTACCGCGCTGCGAATGATGTGTGCTGCGACAGGTGCTATGCACGGCGACCAATGGGGGATTGTTGCGGCTACTGGGTGTAACACCGTTTATACATCGACCTATCCATATAATCCTTACCTCGTACCTTGGACTAATTCGTTGTTTGAAAATGCTCCAGCCGATGCGATGGGTGTACGAGCGCGGTGGGATCAAATGGGCAAAGAAGAGCAGCCTATTTGGTGTATCGGTGGTGACGGTGCAATGTTTGATATTGGTTTTCAATCCCTTTCGCGAATGTTAGCGACGGGTATGAATATCAATGCCTTTATACTTGATACACAAGTTTATTCGAACACCGGCGGCCAAGCTTCTACGGCAACCTTCATGGGCCAAAACGCTAAGATGAGTTTGCACGGCAAGAAATACAAAGGGAAACAAGAGCGGCGTAAAGAAATGGCACAAATTGCAATCATGCATCCCAACACCTTCGTCGCGCAAACGACCTGTGCTCATACCAATCACTTTTATAAGAGTGTTATTCGAGCTCTCGAGTATGATGGACCGTCGGTTATTATTTGTTATACGACGTGTCAGCCAGAGCATGGCGTGGCCGATAACATGGCTGCGGATCAAGCACGCCTAGCAGTGGATTCGCGCGCGTTTCCAATGATGACGTATGATCCTGAGGCAGGTGCGACGATCAAAGAGCGAATGTCGTTGCAGGGCAACCCTGGCATGAAGAATGATTGGTGGACTAATCCAAAAACGAAAGAAGAAGTTAATTTTATCGACTTCTGTCGTAGCGAAGGGCGCTTTGCCAAACATTTTGATAAAGACGGAAACCCATCCGAAATTTTGCTCGCAGCAACACAAGAGCGCCTTGATAATTGGCATGTGCTGCAAGAATTAGCCGGGTTGATTTAAGAGCTAAGCTAAGAAATTGACGCGACAAGTTGTATAACCAAGGACGGTTTGGCGGTGGGCGGGACGGTTGGTTATCTTTGTAGCTGGTACTTGTAAGTTGTTGCAGGTGTTTGCAAGGAAATACAAAATGTCGGATTCTGATAAATGTTGCTCAAACTCAAATGAAGTGCCCGATAGCTCGGTACCCGATGCGGATGAATATCGCGCGATCGGTCAAACCGTGCCAAATAATTTGCCATTGTTTCTTACCTCGGTCTGGCAATGTGAATCTACCGAACAAGCGGATGCAATTCTTGATGGTGCGCAGCCCGGATTTGTTTACCAACGTGAAAGCCACCCCAATGCGAGTCAATTCGCGAAGGTGTGTCGGACGTTACACAATGCTAGACATGCTACTGTTACATCATCAGGAATGGCGGCATTGTCGTTAGCGGTACTGTCGCAACTAGCGGCGGGTGATCATGTAGTTGTTTGTAATCGCCTGTACGGCCGTAGCATCGCTTTGCTTGGTAGTGAATTAATGCGATTAGGCATCCACCATACGTTAGTAGATAGTTCTGATCTGCCGGCTGTGGCAGATGTAATGACCGACAACACTCGACTAATGGTTGCTGAAACTATCTCGAACCCAATGTTGCGGATTGCTGATATCAAGGCACTGGCAGAGATTGCGCATGCGCGGGATGCACAATTGCTAATCGACAATACTTTTGCAACCCCGGTTGTATGTAAACCCTTGGAGTTGGGCGCTGATTTAGTGCTTGAAAGTGTTAGTAAGTTTATGAATGGACACGGTGATATCATGCTAGGCATGCTTGCTGGGAATCACAGTAACTGGGAGCGGGTAGAGTCCGTGAACTCAACGTGGGGCTTGGCTAGCAGTCCGTTGGAGTGCTGGTTAGCATGTCGGGGTGTTGCGACGTTGGCACTCAGAATAAGCCGAGCGTGTGAGTCGGCACTCACGGTAGCGGAATACCTCGACGCGCACGATGCGGTAGAACGGGTCGTTTATCCAGGCTTGGAATCACATGATGATTTTCAATTGGCACAGCAGCAGTTTATTCGAGGTAGCGGTCATGTTGTCACGTTTCAGATGGCTGGTGGTCGCGCCGAGGCGGATCAAGTGGTTGCGAGTCCCGCACTCGCGTTTTGCCCATCACTGGGCGATGTGACAACGACGTTAAGCCATCCTCTTTCAACCAGCCACCGAGGATTATCTCTCGAACAACAGCAACAACTTGGCATTAATGGTGCAACGATACGGTTGTCTGTGGGAATTGAAGAGAGCGATTCAATTATCGAGCGGCTGCAAATGGCAATAGAGCGGTAATAGATTCGCTCAAATTAACCAAAACAGGACTGGTTATCAACGATATCGTATCTTAAACTCAGGGAACAGAGAAATCGACGGATTAAGAAATTGATTTGCTTGTCATAGGTAACTTTAGTAACGTATCGAAATATATAATAGGCTATTGGGTTTAAGGCTGTATGAATAAGAAGAAAGAAGAAGCGCTTGAAGTAGAAGGCACTGTTACACAGGCATTAGCAAACACTAGGTTTCGCGTGCAGTTGGATAACGGGGCGGAAGTTCTAGCCCATGTAGCTGGACGGATGCGAAAACACTTTATTCGTATCGTGCCTGGCGATAAGGTTCGAGTTGAACTTTCACCGTATGATCTCACCAAAGGTCGCATTACGTTTAGAGAACGATAATCGCAATGATTTGCGATTGTAAATGAATAAATATTAAATCAGTGACAGCGATGGACGCTGTCAAATATTGCCCAATGGATAGAAAATAATTATTTTGGTCGGCAAACCATTATGAGTACGAGAACGTACCTCCGCTCTCTTCCTACACCTTTTTTGGAGAAGGTTATTATGAAAATGTTTAAACAAACAACACTCTTAGCAGCAATGTTGTTGGGGCTCATTTTGCCTCAAATGCACGCCAACGCTCAGACGGCGGCCGAAAAACCGATGGCGATTGTGGCAATTAATAATTACAACGACTTATCAAAAGACCTTGTTTATTTGCTTGATTTAGTGGGCCCTCCAGGAACCGCTCAAATGTTACAACAACAGGGAGCGGGATTTGCTCAAATGTTGGATGCTACCAAGCCAATTGGTGTGCTTGTCCAACCAGATGGGATTTTGGGCGCTAAACTATTGGCCTTTATTCCAACGAATAATGTCGATCAAATTTTACTTATTCTGGCGGGGTTTGGTATTGTCGGTGAGTCGACCCCCGAAGGCTTAACTAAGATTGATGCTGGCGGAACAGCTATTTACATCAAACAAGGCGCCGGTTGGGCATTTGTCTCCAATACCAAAGAAGCGCTTGCTGACCCACCGGCTGACCCAGCCGCATTGCTGGGTGGTTTAGATAAGCAATATGATGTTGCCATTCAAGGCAATATAGATGCTATTCCTGAAGTATTCAAACAATTAATGATGAGTCAGATCCAAGTTGGCATGCAACAGTCGATTCAGGAACCATTGCCAAACGAAACGGAAGACGCATTTGAAGCACGTCGAGCGCTTGCTCAACAGAGCATCCAAGACGTCCAAAAAATGATCAACGAGCTTGAATCCATTACGGCGGGCTTCAACATCGATCAAACTCGTCAATCTGTTTATCTCGATGTTAGCATCACCGCCAAAGAGGGAACTGACACAGCAAAGCAGTTTGCTATAGAAGATACGACCACACAATTGGCCGGTTTTCTTACCGATTCAGCCGCCGTTCAAATGAATCTGGCATCGACGTTTGATGCGGCTCAAGCAGACCAAATTAATATATCACTTGAAACGTTACGAACTCAGGCGATTGCTCAAATCCAAAACGACCCAACGATTCCTAATGAGGAATTGCGGGCCTTGGCTATCAAAGCGATTTCCACTTTTATGGATGTTGGTAAGGCTACACTTAGCTCTGGCAAAATCGATTTGGCTGGCAGTGTGAATTTGACTGATACGGGGATCTCAGTGGTCGCAGCCGCGGTAGTGCCACAAGCCGAACAACTTGATCAAATCGTCCGTGAATTTGTAAAAATTGCCTCTGAGCAAGATCCTTCCTTTCCGAAAGTGGAAATCGACGCATTGAAAAAAGGCGACACCTCTTTTCATGTTATTCGAATTCCCATTCCTGAATACGAAACCGAAGCGCGCTCAGCTTTTGGCGATGCTGTTGAAATTAGCATTGGCATGGGCCCTGATCGTGTTTACATCGGAGTCGGCAAAGACAACCTCAAACAATTGGCAGCTGCGATCGATGCATCAGCCGTTAACAAAGGCAAAAAGGTTTCAGCAGCTTTATTAAAGGGTTCGGTGAATAAAATATTGCAGTTTGCTGCTGAGCAAACGCAGGATTTGACTTTGCAACAAGCCGCCGCCGCGGCCGCATCCGTTGCCGGTAAGGATACCGTCAGCATGGAAGCCACCACGATCAAGAATGGTGGTCGTTACCGCATTGAGCTAGAGGCCGGTGTGCTAAAAGCCATTGCAGTCGGCGTGATGGCCGCTCAAGCCGAAGCCGGGTTGGATGACAGTCCTTTCTAAGCAAAGTTATTGACCAGATGATAAAAGCGGTGTCGGGTCAGCAATCCCGCCACCGCTTTTTTATTTCCCCGACAACCCCTGTTTGCGACGTTGAGGTTTCACGATGTCCAATTCTATTTCTGATAATATATTTTCAACGACGCGCACTCATATCGCGGCGCTTTCAATTAAGGAAATTGCATCGCAGTTCAATACACCAACGTTCGTTTATGACGCGGAAGTTATTTTGCAACGCGTGGCGGAGCTCAGTGAATTTGATGTGGTTCGTTACGCTCAAAAAGCCAATTCGAATCTAGCGGTTCTAGCGTTGATGAAACAGCAGGGAGTCGTTCTTGATGCCGTCAGTGCCGGTGAAATCCATCGCGCACTACGTGTTGGATATCAAGGAGGCAGCGATGTTAGCGGTCGGCATGAGATCGTCTACACGGCAGATATTTTTGATCAAGACGCGTTGACGCTTGTCCAGGAGCATAACATCCACGTTAATTGTGGTTCGGTGGATATGATTGAGCAACTCGGTAAGGTGACGCCGGGTGTGGAAATTACTTTGCGGATTAACCCAGGATTTGGACACGGGCACAGCGAAAAGACAAACACGGGCGGTTCTCAGTCCAAACATGGCATTTGGCACGAGCAACTAGAAGCGTGTAAAACGCTTGCCGCTAAATATGACATCACTATTACCGGATTGCATATGCATATCGGTTCCGGATGTGACATGGAACATTTGTCGCAGGTTTGTGGCGCGCTTGAAAATGCGGTTGCCGTTGTTGGCGATACGGTTCGTACTATAAGTACCGGTGGTGGGTTGCCGATACCTTATAGTGCAGAAGAGGAACATATTGATTTGCGGCAGTTCTATGCATTGTGGAATGCAACGCGGCAGCGGATTGCTGACCAAGTTGGTCATGAGGTGTGCTTGGAAATCGAACCTGGCCGTTTCTTAGTCGCGGAAAGCGGATTCTTAGTCACTCAGATTCGATCGATCAAAACGACTTGCGACAAACAATTTTATTTGGTTGACGCTGGATTTAATAACCTTGCTCGACCCATTATGTACGGCGCATATCACCCGATTTCAATTGCAGTTGAAGAGGATGAGAATCGCCAACATATTGATGTTGTCGTCGGTGGGCCATTATGCGAATCGGGCGATATATTTACTCAACAGGAGGGTGGATTCGTTTGCACTCGGAGTTTACCTGAGGCACAAGTTGGTGATTACTTAGTGCTTGAGTGTGCTGGTGCTTACGGCAGCGTGATGGGGTCCAATTATAATTCGAAATTGCTTGCGGCCGAAGTGATGATTCAAGATGGGATACCGCATTTGATACGAGTACGGCAGACATACGACGCTTTGATGGTCGACGAACGAGTTATGGACGCATAAAAAAGTACCGCCAAAGACGTCAGCAATGGCGACTTTCGTTGGCTAACCTATTTGCTCCGTGCCGATTAGTATTTATAATCAACCACACAACGAGATACCTAAAAAACAGGTTGGTTTCAATTTTCATAGGACGCCTTTGATGGCCGCAAAAAAGACAGCCCGAAAAAAAGTGCCCAAGACATTGGCCGTCATCAATGCTGATAATTGCACAGGTTGCGAGTCATGCCTTGAAGTGTGCCCTGTGGATTGCATTGAAATGAAGCATTTTGGCTTAGGTACCAAGGGCAATCAAAGTTGGTGTGAAATCGACTTAGAAGCATGTGTTGGATGTGAAGTTTGTGTGCATATTCCCACGAAATCTTCAAATCCATATGAGCTACTTGTTTGCCCATGGGATGCGATCGAAATGGTTCCTACGGAGCATGTGGCGGCTGTTGTTGCTCAAATTGGCGGCCCACCAGAATATATCTATGAGAACTGGGATCGTCTCGTCGGCACTGCTCAGCACCTAGCGGAACTTCGCGCAGGCGGCTAAACGGCTTAGCGACTGCCGCATGAATTTAGTGAGTCGTCACAAAAGCTATTTTGCCATTGATTAGTGGTTGATCGTGCCGCCCATTTGCTTGCGGACTTCGGTGAGAATCTGAGACTCAAACTCTTCGTGCCACAGGGCTGGAAACCCGTAATAGGTATTGGATCCACCGCCTTCATATCCACCTTCGCGTAAAACTCGTAGCGATGGAATATATGCCATTACATCGTTGCTGTACCCGGCAACCCAAATTGCCGGATTGCGGTAGGGGCTTGTTGGCTGTGGCCCCTGTTTGATCTTAATTGCATAATCGACTACCACTTCGCCGCCAAGAAAAACCCACTGGATGCTGTTTCCGAGTTGCCAAGTCTGAATTGGGTAAGCGTATGTTTGGGGTAAGCCGCTTTTACTGTCGAGCTGTTTGAGCAGATATTGAGCAAATGGTTTTTCATATTGGTTCCCGTCACGTTGTATTGTTTCAAGTTCCTTTTGTGTAATGGGTGCAGCGGTGCGGCCTTGGATTTCCCGATACTGAGTTTGTAATGGGCCAACGACTTTTTGCATGCGACCTTGCAAGACACTGTTTACGGCGGTTGCCAAGCGACTGCCGTATGATTTGGCAAGCTCGACAGTTCTGCGCGGCAAAGGGTTTTGGTCGGCTCCGCAACCCGCCCAAAACATAGCGGTTACCCCAGGATTGGTTTCCTCAAGTGCTATTTGAGCAAATCCGGGGTAATCACCAGACCATTGTGTAAACGAAAGAACGGTTGAGTGGCAGGCATAGCCAAACACGACGGTCTTCAATTTGAAATCGGCATCGCGAATGGCGAGCACTGGGACATCGTGATCGAATGGACCTTTTAATTCCCCCGCTAGACGTAGTTGTGGCACATTTGCTTCGGTGTTGTTACGGCGATTTACAGCAACGGTACAATTTCCGTTGCCCCAAGTTAGTGATACGGGTTGCATGGTTTTATATGCCGCGGCGACGACATCGACGACCAATGCACGTAGTTGCATGGTATATCGCTCGATTCGTGCCGCTGCGGCAGCTGGCGCACGTAAATAATGCAGCGGTACTAGGTTATCACTTAACGCGGGGCCGGTGTGAGTGTGCGAGGTAGCGATGGCAAACTGGTCTCGACTCAGCCCGTGGTTTTTCTGCAAGGCCGCGGCAATTACTTTAGTAGACTCAGCTCCTATACCAATTAAGTCCGCGGTTATGAGAACCGCTTCCCGTCCATCCGGATCGCGTAACACTAGAGCCTTGGCCCAGATATCGGTCAATTTTCCATCCGCGGGAACAGTGCGTCCGCCGTAACCAGACATCCACATAAAATGACTAGGCGTAATCTTAACTTTGGCTACGCCAGCCTTCCAGGGCACATTTTCTACGGCGCCGCAGTTAAAGACAAAGAGGCTGGCGAATAGCATCGATAGGCAAAAGCGCATTTTTTTCTCACTTGATTCGATTGGTCATTAGTTCTTTTCGGGTATACAGCGTATCACGCCATTTTATCCCACCGCGGACATAAAACAAAACGGTCGCGCGAATTATTGTGAAAACAAACACGGTAATAATGCACGGGAGAAATAATGCACAGATTGGGTTCACGCGAATACGTAAAGCCATCACGGCCGAAGAGACGAGCAGTAGCGAACAAACGACGCCGAGCAATATTTGGGGTGTGTCTCGTAAAACAAGCACGCCGATGAATGGCCAAAGGAAGACCAAGAATAGGTTCAATACGGCGAGGGTCATTAGCCCAAGATTATAGCCAACGCCGGCGTAAGAGTTCTTATCTAAACCCACGACGAGTTCAGGAATTGATTGATACCAAGGAACACTTATATCCTCCCGCGCTTGGAGCACGTGTTGCCGAAAGCCTTGCCGCTTGATGACCTGCCCGATCATCAAATCATCAACCACTTCCATGCTGATTTTATGGTGCCCTTGAATTTGTTCATAGACCTTTTTGCGGATCAAGTTGAATGCGCCTAAACCTAAAGATGCGTTGCGGCGGGGATTGGCTACTTGCCAAACGCGATAGATAACCATAAAAATTCGAAAAAAGAAAATTACAAATGCATCTAGCCATGGATTAGGCATCGGTACACTCGGAAACATTGTCAGATGGTCTACTCGGTATTGTTCACTGTAAGCAACAGCGCGACGTAAGCAGAGGGGGTCAAAGGAAACATCAGCATCGGTAAAAAGTAGGTAGTCCGTTTGTGACGCATCGGACCCGAGTTGTAAAGCGTGGTTTTTGCCGAGCCAACCGGTGGGTAATTCCTCGACGTGAACGACTTGTAGTCGTCGATCGCCATGAGCCAATCGATCTAAAATAGCACCCGTACTGTCGGTCGAGCGATCATTGACTGCTGTGAACCGCAGGTTTGGGTAATCTAGCTTCAACATCGACTGAATGGCTGGTTCAATATCACGTTCTTCATTGCGAGCGGCTATAATAATGGCAACGCTTGGCCACAAGGCGTCCTCAGGAATTAATTGGTCGCGCAACTGAGGTAAAGAGGATAATGAGTAATGCGCTAGGCCTTCGAATATTGAGATGGCTAGTACGTGAAACGCTGTGATCCAAATCAGCCATTCAAATTCCATCCATAGTGCTTTCGATCAAATAAGTTGTGCTTCGATTTTTCGTAAATAGCGGATGCTTTCACCGGCTAACGTTTCCACTCCCGGTTCGTAATCAAATACTTCGACGCTGACCCAACCGCTATAGTTGGTATCTTTGAGTGCTTGCATGATAGGCAAGAAATCAACATCCCCCATGCCGGGCCCCCGCAGATTTTCATCGTTAGCATGAAAATGGGCGGTAATATCTGCGTGTTTATGGATAATACCATCGACAGGCTCGCCCATCGAGCACATCGCTTTCACGTCCAAGTGTAATTGCACATTGTTGGCAGCAACGCGAGAGCACAGGTCGGCACCTTGGTCAGCGGTTAACAAGAAATCACCTTCTAATGGTGATAAGGGCTCAACGGCAATGATAACATTGCGTTCGTCTAAGGTGGGTACGACTTGCTGCAAAACATCGGCAGCATAATTAAGTGCAGTATCGTGATCGACGCCCGGTAGTAAGTTTCGTTGTTGTGGCGATCCAAGGACCATGACGTGTCCGCCCAAATCGCTACATAGCCGTGCTAATTCGGCTAGATACTCAGCAGTTTGTCGACGGACATCCGCGTCGGGACTGGTTAAATAGAGACCCTCGGTTTTAGCGAGGAGCCAGTGTAAGCCGATGATTTCCAGTTCATAATCGTTGGCAAGTTGTCGCACGGCAGTCCTGCGATCGGCTGAAATATCAAATACGTTTTCTTCGATAGTAAATGGAGCAAATTCGAGTGCGGCATAGCCCAAGCTTTTGGCAGAGGCGAATGCTTTTTCAAAAGGCCAATCTTGAAAGGTCTCGTTGCAAATAGCGTACTTCATACGTCGATTCCTGGTAACGATGGTTGGTCTGTGCTCACGGGTGTTTTCTTTTTGGGTTTGCTACCTAATTGGCGGCCGTTGGCGGTTGCAGGTGCACTAATTTGTGGTTCGGGAGATCCGTCTAAATCGTCACCGGACGTGATTTGCTGGAGTCGATTCTCGACAGCATCAATATATTGTTCGGATAATTCAAAACCCAAATAATTACGCTGTAGCTTTTTAGCGACTGCTAGTGTGGTACCACTGCCAGCAAACGGGTCCATTACCAATTCACCTAGATCGCTTGATGCGCGGATGATACGGCCGAGTAACTGTTCGGGCATTTGACAACCATGCACGCCCAAACGTTCTTTGAAGGTTCCAGCGACACGAGGAAAATACCACGTGTCGTCATCTGCGGTAAAACCGGCGGGTAAATCTTGCGGCCGTAGAATCCATGTGTCATCAGGCAATCGGCCGTTGGGATTTGCTCGCTTGTCGCCGTAGACTAATTGTCGTGCGGATGGCACGCGTATTTCGGAAGTATTAAATGTAAACTGTTTGGAGTCTTTGACCATATGAAATAAATGAGCGTGCGAGCGATTGAACTTGCGTTTGCAGTTCACGCCAAACGTGTAATACCAAATAACCCAACTGCGGCAGGTTAAGCCAAATTCCTGCTGCATCAAGACTTTCATCTCGGCGGCATATTCGTCGCCAATTGCGAGCCAGAATGTGCCATCGTCTTTGAGAACACGTACGACCTGCTCGATCCAGCGACTTGTCCATTTCAAATAGTCGTCCGCTTCGAGATTGTCTTGGTAAACATCATAGTCATAACCAATATTGAACGGTGGATCAGCGAATACGAGATCAACACTGCCCGTTGCTAAGCTTTGCATACCCTTGATGCAATCGATGTTATGAACATTGTTGATAGCAGCGGACACACGGACGCCTTAGTAAAAAGAAAGGTGGAACTAGCAAGACTGTAGGTATTGTACACCAAACGAGTGCCAATCCAATCATGCAGTGCTGCGGCTTTTTATTGCGAGCCATTCGCAATGGGGATGCCGCTTTCCATGATGACTGAATCATCACGATGGACACCCGGTTCGACGATGCCGCGGTCGCTGACGTAATAGCGATCTCCCAGTCCGATAGATTGTGTTCCACGCACGAACGCAACATGTCCGTTTTCAAAGAGAATGTTTTGTCCCAGTCCGCCGTGGTTCATGCTGTAACGGTTGATGGATTGGCCGCTGGGGCGATCCGCAATGAGAGCAAAATTAGGTCGTTGTTGATTACGAATTGCTCGAATACGACCACCCGCTTGATAGCCAACACTGTAGCCATATGTGCCTCCCATACGTTGCTGCAGGGCAGCTAGGTCTTCAGGTCTGGCGTCTGCCACCGTTTGTTGAGTTGGAATCCCTGGTTGCCGCCAAGCAATGGATTCAACCGCCGCTGGACAAAAGAAATTACCTTCGTCGGTAACATAGCCTTGTTCAAGTAAAATGGGAGCGTATGCACCCGAGGTTGCAAAAGCGGTGTTATTGGCGACGGCTGGAAAATTACCTTCGTGGGTAATGCTGTACTGGCTGAAACCAGCATAGAGGTTTTGTAGGTTGTTTTGGCATTGTCGCAGCTCTGCAGCAAAGCGGCTGTTAAATAGTGCGGGTGAAAGCAACATCAACAAACTCGCCGCCACAATGCCCGTTACAAAGATGTCCATTGGTCGCCACGATCGCCGTGAACTGGTGACAAGTTCTTCGCTGGTAAATGCTGATTGAGCCAGAGGGCTGGCTGTCCCGACTTTGTGAGCATCGATTTGGTCAAACACATATGCGAGCGTTTGGTTGTGCAGATCGGAAGGGGGTTCGCAGTGACGATACGATTCGAGCGGCAGCAGGCTACGGCGAATTACATCCGCTTGTGATTGTAAATCGGCATCGCTACGCATCAAATCTTCGATGCGTTGGTGTTCTTGGGCATCTAAAGCACCCGTCACATATCCAATAATGTCTTCGTTCATATCTTATTGCTCATTCATCGTCCGCGACCAAAATTCGTTTAACTTTACAACGGCCGCGTGTAATCTACTTTTTACCGTCCCCACGGGGACGCCTAGGATGTCTGCTGCTTCACGATACTTCATGCCTTGGTAATAAACCAAATCAATCACGCCTCGCATCTGTGCTGATAATTGGCTGACTGCTTGTTGAACCCATTGTCCGCGTTCAAGTTCAGCAACATGTTCTAGTGGATCGCCATCGTTTCCTTCAAGCAGATTAATTAGCGAACCAATATCAACACTGTCTTGTGATTTGTTAGTCTGATCTAAACTCACCATGCGATGGCGTTTTTGCCGCCGCTGGGCATCAATCGCTTGATTGGTGGCAACAGTATACAACCAAGGGCGAAAACGGCGACTGTCGTCAAAACGATCGCATTTTAAATGGACTTGCAAAAACGTTGCTTGAAAAACGTCTTCCGCCATTTCCGCATTGCCTACGTACCGTCGCAAATAACTATAAAGCTCTCGTTCGTATCTGCGCACCAATAGCGCAAACAGGTCTCGACAACCTTCTTTTTTATAACGAGCCATTATTTGCTCGTCAGTTAGTTCATTCCCCATAGTGGGTGACACCGGTGTTATTTGCATGCTCACTAGTTAACTTTACGCATGATAGCGTAAGGGGGTTCATTCACTGGCAAGAAAAAGACGAAAGCCCGTAAACGCGGCTGTTTTGTCGTAAATCATAACGATTTTAGTGGCTGATAATACCAAGGCTACGTTGCGCGGCAATAGGTTTCGAAGGAATATTCATGGTCGTTTTTCTCATCCGCCGAGTGGCGTGCGCTACTTTTACATTCCCAGGCCGACCAGTCAATGGTATCAAGCCGAGTGTCGCCTTCGACGTCGGCATGGACGCGAGTGATGTAAAGTGCATCAACGAGCGGCAGTGCTAAATTATAGATTTGGCTGCCACCGACAATAAACGTCTCGTGATCGTCGGCGGCAACCGCCAAGGCTTGTTCAACACTGTTGACAACGATCGCACCTGGAATTTGGTAATCTGATTGTCGGGTGATAATTACCGTGGTTCGTCCCGGCAGCAGTCGCCCAATGGATTCATAGGTTTTACGACCCATGACAATATGGTGTCCCATGGTCAAGGCTTTGAATCTTTTCAAATCCGCCGAGATGTGCCACGGTAAATCCATCTCTCGTCCGATAATTCCATTTTGGGAAATGGCAACAATAATAGAAATGGCCATTGTACTATCGCTAATACTTTTTGAACTTGATGGAATTTAGACAGCAACGGAGGCTTTAATGTGCGGATGGGGTTCGTAGTTATCTAGGGTGAAATCTTCGAACTTGAAATCAAAGATGTTCTTTACGTCTGGATTGATTCGTAATGTTGGCGAATTCAGCGGCTCGCGGGATAACTGTAATTCGGCTTGCTCGAGATGGTTACTGTAAAGGTGTGCATCGCCGAGTGTATGTACAAACTCGCCAGGCTGTAGGGATGTAACTTGAGCCACCATTAGTGTCAGCAGTGCATAAGAGGCGATATTAAATGGAACACCGAGGAACACATCGGCGCTGCGCTGATACAACTGGCAGGATAGCTTGTCGTTGGCCACATAAAATTGAAATAATAAGTGACAAGGTGGCAGTGCCATTTTATCCACGTCACCGACGTTCCAGGCGCTGACGATCAGACGACGAGAGTCTGGGTTGGATTTGATGTTTTCAACAACATTACTAATTTGATCAATGATTCGACCGTCCGTACATTGCCAACTCCGCCATTGGTGGCCATAGACTGGCCCGAGGTTTCCATCTTCATCCGCCCATTCATCCCAAATGCGAACTTTATTGTCGCGGAGGTATTGGATGTTTGTGTCCCCGGTTAAGAACCAGAGTAACTCGTGGATGATGGACCGCAGGTGCAATTTTTTTGTGGTAAGCAGCGGAAAAGAATCCGCCAGATCAAAGCGCATTTGATGTCCAAATAGGCTACGAGTTCCAGTGCCGGTGCGGTCCTCTTTGACAGCACCGTGGTCGTAGATTTGCTGGATTAGATCGAGATATTGACGCATTGTTGTCAAGTAAAAGAGACGATTGTATAGAGCCTATTTATGTTCGTAGTTTACCATGTTCGCCCGCTATTTGAACCCTAGTAGGGATCGCGTCACGGTGTCGGAATGATGGTGGTGTAGGCTTCTGCTGCATCACGCGCGATCGAAGGGGAAAGCGATTACTTCGGAGATGTCGGTGGCACCGATTGCTAACATCACTAAGCGGTCAAACCCTAGAGCTACACCGCAGCAATCCGGTAAGCCACTTTGCATCGCCGTATCCAAATAGCTTTCCTGTGGTAATCGAGGCTGCCCATCTTGTTCGCGTAGCCGGTTGTTTCGATCGTTGCGTCGTCGCAATTCCTGAACGTCTAATAGTTCGTGATAACCGTTAGCCAATTCCAAACCGTGAAAAAATAGTTCAAAGCGATCAGCTACTTTTGGGTTGTCGGGGTGTTGCCGAGCTAACGCGGCTTGAGAAAGAGGGTAGTCGACCAAAATGGTTGGGACGTGTAGACCCAGCGTCGGCTGTACATATTCGGCGAACAGTAAATCAAGCCAGCCATCGCGATCCATATTGCGCCAGTTTTCAGGCGGTTGGAAATCTAAACCCGCAATGCAGTGCAACAATTTTTCGGTAGAATCTTCGAGCGGATCAATTTCTATGGCTGTCATGAAGGCCTGTTGATAAGAAATCGTTTGGTGGGTGTTGGTGGACAAAATGGTGCTTACTAGAGACCCCAAGAAGGTGATGGCGTCACTGGTTGACCAGGATGTCCGGTACCACTCAAGCATCGTGAACTCTAGGTTGTGATGAGGCCCCTTTTCAGCGTGGCGAAATGCGCGCGTGATTTGGTAAATAGCCTTCATGCCGACTGTCAACAACCGCTTCATGTGAAATTCTGGTGAAGTTTGCAACCAATATGTTTCGTTATCGATAACTACCGGAATCGGAAACAAATGGCGGTCGACAACGGTATCGATTGAAAGTACGGGTGTTTCGACTTCATCAAATCCGTGGTCGCAGAAGAACGCTCGGACGAGAACCAGAAGTTCGCTACGGCGTTGCAGTGTAGAGAGGTCCGCGGTTGGTTGGAAATTGGCACGGTGACTCCCGGAAATGTTCTCAGTCATGTTTGGTAGTTCCAGCACAAATGAAAACTCGAGATCGGCAATTGTAATTACATCTCTGGGCTGTAGTGATACTGGATTGGTGAGTGGGTGGCCGTTTATTTTTGTCCCATTGGCACTGTCGAGGTCCGAGATTGTGAAATGCGGGTCGTCGGCGACAAGCCGTACATGTTTGCGACTGACAGAGGGTAAGTTGAGGTGAACGTCACAATCAGCATCTCGTCCAATGACGTTGTTACCCAGTACAAGCTCGTAAGCTTGTCCGCGATCGAGTCCATTTGTGGCTAGCAGATAGGCCATGCTGATGGCGATGCGCTTTTTCGCAAAGGTTATTTTTGGTTTACACGTTCGACATAATCGCCGGTACGAGTGTCGACTTTGATAACATTTCCCATTTCAATAAATGCTGGACAGAGAATCTCAGCTCCTGTTTCAACCGTAACAGGCTTGGTAACACTTGTTGCTGTATCACCCTTGGCACCGGGTTCACAATATTCGACCTTTAACTCGACGTGATTCGGCGGAGTTAACGTAATTGGATTTTCGTTCCAAAGTATGGCTTGGCATTTCATGCCTTCGGTTAAGTATTTCCAGTAGTCACCCACCTGCTCGGCAGATAATTCATATTGGTCAAAATCAACGTTGTTCATAAAGACGAACGTATCGCCTTGTTTATACAAATATTGACACCCAACTTCCTCGACGTCTGCGGATTCGAGCGAATCGCCACCTTTATAGGTGCGATCCAAGATTGTGTTCCGCAGCAAATTTCGCAGCTTGCATTTATAGAAAGCATTACCTTTACCAGGTTTTACGAAATTCATTTCGATCATCATGTACGGCTCGCCGTTAATTTCAACTCGCAAGCCCTTGCGAAAATCGTTAGTCTTATAGGTTGCCACGGTCGTTCACTTCCTCTACGCGAGTTATTTGTTGTTAAAATCAAGGGTCGTCAAGGATTCTTTTACACCACTTTTCTTATTGATACTATAACCATGCCTTCGCCGTTATTACAGTCCAAACTGCTTCGAAACGAAAAGCCTAGCCTAGAAATGGAAGTTGAAATTCCGATATGGCAACAAGAGATAAAAACAGCTTTTCGTTCAGCAGATGAGTTATGCCGGTTTTTGAAAGTCGATCTCGGTGAGATGGGGATTTCTGCCGCCGCCGCAAAACAATTTCCCCTGTTCGTGCCGCGGGGGTTTGCCAGTCGCATGGAAAGTGGAAACCCAACTGACCCACTGTTGCGGCAGGTTCTTAATGTGGCACAGGAAGAGGTGGCAGACGCTCAGTTTAAAGTTGATCCTGTGGGGGAATCACAGGCAGACCTTGCGCCAGGGTTATTACAGAAATATGCGGGCCGGGCACTGCTGATTGTTACCGGTGTTTGCGCCGTGCATTGTCGTTATTGTTTTCGGCGGCATTTTCCCTACCAGTCGTTTCAACAAATAGGTGCCGCAGCTGGCCGTTGGCAGCCAGCATTGGATGCTGTACGCAGCGATGAGAGTATCCATGAGTTACTACTCAGTGGCGGAGACCCATTGGTGTTGACCGATGATTTGTTAACAGAATTAATAACCATGCTGGAGAATATCCCACATCTCAAACGCTTGCGGATCCATACTAGGACGCCCATTGTGATACCATCACGTGTCACGGAGGCATTAGTGAATCGCTTGGTCTCCAGTCGACTGGCCGTTTGGTTTGTGGTTCACGCCAATCATGGGAATGAACTCGGAACAGAAGTGCTGGATTCGCTTAACCGTCTGATTACAGCAGGAATTCCCGTGCTCAATCAGACGGTGCTTTTGAAAGGCGTGAATGATTCGTGCGAAGTTTTAGAAGAGTTGTTTACCAAGCTGGCGGATGCGAGCGTGTTGCCCTATTATTTGCATCAACTGGATCGAGTAGCTGGCGCAGCACATTTCGAAGTGCCGATTGAAATCGGTAAGCAGTTGATTGCGCAACTACGAACGAGATTGCCGGGATATGCGGTTCCGCGCTATGTACAAGAACGTCCGGGAGAGTTGGCAAAAACGATACTAGGGTAATACGATATTAACAAGTGTCCTAGGCCGCGGTGGACAACACGAAGACCAGCCTTGATGTAGTCCTAAGATACGGAGAAAGAACTAGATTGATGAGTTTAGAACGAGTGTTAGAACCTGAAGTTATGGATACGTTAGCGGAAGCCCATGACTATGATTGCATGGACCACAGTGGCGTTAACCAAGCCTTTGTTACTGATCTACTGCAGACAGGCGAGATTGGCATGGAAGTTTTAGACCTTGGAACGGGCACAGCGCAAATACCTGTAGTATTGTGCCAGCAGGATCCGCATTGCCGAGTGATGGGGATTGATTTAGCAGCGCATATGCTCGATCTCGCTCGATACAACATCGAAGTTGAAGGCTTCACGGAGCGCATTTTTTTGCAGCAAATTGACTCGAAGGATTTGTCGATGGAATCTGAATTGTTTGACACGGTGATGTCCAATAGTATTATTCACCACATTCCTGAGCCACTCGTAGCGCTTACCGAAGCTGTACGAGTTACTCGTATTGGCGGGCTGTTGTTCTTCCGTGATCTGATGCGACCGACAACTGATGAACAGGTTGTTGCGTTGGTACAACAATATGCTGGCGAGGAAAATGACCACCAGCAACAGATGTTTGATGATTCATTGCGGGCGGCGTTGAGCTTAGCGGAAATCCGCCAGTTGATTAGCTCGCTAGGATTTGACGACGCAACGGTGCAGCCCAGCAGCGATCGCCATTGGACTTGGATAGCGCGTAAATAAAAGTTGGGAGCCTGAATTAATCGATAATAAATTATCCACTTGAATATCATATGCTGGGAACACACGGCAATCGTCAAATGTTTTATAGTAAGCTAGTACCTTGCGATTATTTTAATACCGAATGGAAAAAACGATGGCACACCAACCCAACAAAAAACATTTGAATCGCCGTAACTTCGTCAAATCATCCGCAGTTTTTTCGGTGCCATTGTTTGTACCGAGCACGGTTTTTGGCGCTAACGAGAGACTCGACGTCGGTGTCATTGGTGTGGCAGGCCGAGGTGGTGCTAACCTTTCCGCGATGGGAGGTCAGAACGTTGTCGCCGTGTGTGACGTTGATAGCGATCGATTAGCTGGAGCAAAAAACAAACATCCAAAAGCAGTCGAGTACGCGGACTATCGAAAACTCCTTGAACGCACCGATATAGATGCTGCTGTTATCTCCACCCCGGACCATCATCACGCTCCCGCGACGCTGCGTGCGCTTCGAGCAGGGTTACATGTTTATTGTGAAAAACCATTGACCCACAGCGTTGAAGAAGCGCGAATGGTTGCCAGTGAAGCGAAGAAGCAAGGTGTTGCCACTCAGATGGGAACGCAAAATCACGAACACCCAGGATACCTAAGGTTAGTTGAAATCTTAGAATCCCAGACTCTAGGCCAAGTCCGCGAGGCACATATCATTACAGATCGCCCTGGCAAGTGGTGGCCGCAAGGCATTGACGCCCCTACTGGAAAGCATGAAATACCCGGCAACCTTAGTTGGGACTTATGGCTCGGGCCCGCTCAGTCGCGCTCTTACAACCCGGCTTACATGCCATTTAAGTGGCGGGGGTTCTGGGACTTTGGCTGTGGAGCGATTGGGGATATGGCAATTCACTTGATGGACCCCAGCTTTTGGGGATTGAAGCTTGGTGGCAAAGTGACCGTTTCCTCGCAAGGTCCAAATGTTAATGCTGATAGCGCACCAACATGGATGATCACAAAATTTGAATTTGGACGCCGCGGTAAATATGCTCCGGTTGACGTCTATTGGTATGAAGGAACAGCACGACCGAAGGATCCTGAGATCGCAAAAAATCTACCAATGAATGGATCGTTGTTTATTGGAGACAAAGGCCAAGTGGCGTGTGCACACGGTCAGTCCCCAGTCTTTATTGGCGATGGCGTCGCAGCACCAGCACCCTATTTACCGGAGTCACCAGGGCATCATGCTCAATGGATTGCGGCTTGTAAAACTGGCAGTGCTACCGGTTCTAATTTTGCATATGCAGGACCCTTTACCGAAATCGTCTTGCTGGGCAACGTTGCTTACCGAGCCGGAATTCCGATCACCTATGATCCCAAATCCATGAGGATAACGAACAACGATGCTGCCAATAGCCTCCTCAGAAAAGACTATCGCCCGGGCTGGGAAATCTAAGGCGCGGGCATTGCATTTCGGCAAAGCATGAGAGTTTACCCGCCGTTGCGAAACGTCAACGAAAAGAGATCACAGCCATCCAGTTTTTATGGCAGCGGAAATTTGAAGCCAACCACGGGCAAGGCGGGTACGTCAATAATCCTTGTTTTATTGTAATATTCAATTGACCCACAATGTTAACAACCAGCGACTGAATTATACTGAGTGTTCATTAATACCCCCCGCCCCTTTTTTCTAGAATATATACGATGATGAAAAATCTATCACCAAATTCCCGCCGCGATTTTCTTAGTCTTTCTGCGAGCACGGTTGGTGCATTTGTCGTAGCCGAGACGCTTGGTAATTTTAATTATCTACAAGCGTCCAGCGTGGATAAATCGGGGAAACAGAGTCCCTATGGTCCGCTTAAACCAACGAAAGATATGAACACTGGTTTGGAATTGTTAAGTTTGCCAGAGGGGTTCAAATATATAACAGGCAACTGGAAGGGTGAGATGATGAGTGATGGCGGTAAAATGCCAGGTGCTCATGATGGAATGGGGGTCATTGCGGAGGATAATGGCATTGTTACACTCTGCCGAAATCACGAAATCAATGGTCTGAAACCCTCCTACGCGAAAGCGGCGAATACCTATGATGCTAATGCAGGTGGCGGCACAAGTAATTTCACTTTTGATTGTAATGCGGGCAAGTTTTTGACGAGCCAAGCAAGCCTTTCCGGAACCGTCCGAAATTGCGCTGGCGGCGTAACTCCATGGGGAAGTTGGTTGACTTGCGAAGAGACGCTGAATGGTCCTGAAGACGAATCCGATCCGCAGTATGCGGAGTCGCACGGTTGGATATTTGAGGTTCCCGCTGATGGAAACGGATCACCTGTGCCTCTGAAGGATATGGGACGGTTTGTGCATGAAGCCGTCGCAGTCGATCCGGTGACATCGATTGTCTACGAAACCGAAGATCGATCAAGCGCTGGGCTGTATCGGTTCTTACCTAAAACAAAAGGAAAGCTGTCAGATGGTGGAATTCTGCAAATGATGAAAGTTCCAGGACAGCTTGACCTATCCAAGAACGTCAAACCAGGTGCGATATTTGAAAACATCGAATGGGTCACGATTGATGATCCTACCATTCCTCATGTTGAAGGTACTACGAACGCCCTCGGTGTTTATTCACAAGGGCGTAAGCTAGGCGGGACTAACTTTGCCCGTCTCGAAGGTATTTGGCATTATCAAGGCTCGATCTTTTTCGATTCAACTAGTGGTGGAAATGTTCGCGCCGGGCAGATATGGGAATATATTCCAAGCAAGAATACGCTGCGATTGGTATTTGAGTCACCGGATAAATTGGTACTTAACATGCCGGACAACTTAGCGATTAGTCCGCGCGGTGGAATTCTTGTCTGTGAAGATTGTGGTACGACAACAGTGAAAACGGAGGCGGGGATTGAAAGATTCTATCCGCGGCTTCAGATGCTCAGTCCAGAGGGAGATATTTTTCCGCTCGGGTTTAATAATGTGATCATCAATGAGCGTACGATGGGAGTGAAGGGGGACTTCCGAGGCTCAGAATGGACCGGTGTGAATTTCAGTCCAGACGGGCAATGGCTTTTCACGAATATTCAATCTCCGGGCTTTACTGCGGCAATTACTGGACCGTGGAGTAAAGGATTTTTGTAACGACGGTGCGATTAACTTAGAATAATTCGCTGATTGGTTCGCCATGGTAAATCAAATGCGGGCGATCTTGGCCGTCAACCCAAGCGGCTGTGGCGGGTAAACCGAGGGCATCGTAAATAGTTGCTGCAAGATGCTCGGGTGTTTTGGGTAGGTCTGTGGGAAAGCCGCCATGTTTGTCAGATCTGCCAATCGCTTGGCCTCCGCGGACGCCACCACCGGCAAACCAAACGCTTTGCAGCGGCCCATGATGATCACGTCCAGGCAACTTATAATGACTTGGTAGTAAAGTGATTTTTGGTGTACGGCCAAATTCACCAGCCATGACAATCAGTGTTTCGTCTAGTTCCCCAGCAGCATCTAGGTCGTCCAGTAGCGCACTCACTGCTTGGTCCGTTGGTGGGAACAAATGGTCTTTTAGATGGGGAAACGCATTTCCATGAGTATCCCATGCCTCGTCGTTGCCTAAGTTGACTTGGACCATGTTGACGCCCGCAGCAACTAACCGTCGCGCCATCAGTAACGACCAGCCGAAACAGTTCTTCCCGTAGCTCTCTTGAACACGCTCGTTTGCGTTGGTGACGTCCAGTGCATGTTGGACGGTCTTGTCGGTTAGTAGAGAAATTGCTTGTTGGCGGTACTGGTCAAAGAGTTCCGTTTGAGCAGATTTGTCGAGGCGGCGTTTTTGGTCGGTGACAGATTGGACGAGCTTGAGTCGATCGACAAACCGACCTTGGGCGAGCCCATGCGGTAACTCGAGGTTAGGAGCTTGAAAAGATCGTGTTAGATCTGTGCCACGATCCTGGTGATCAAACGCGTATTTGGGAAATGCACCATACGACGTTTTGTGGAAAGAAGCTCCTTCGACAAACCAAGGATTAGCGTCTTCACCCATCATGCCGGCAAACTGTCCCGGAATGACTCGCCCTGAATTGTGTATTAGTCGCTCAGGTAGTACGGCGACTGGCGGTAAGTTGTTACGGCCGACTGTTAATGCGTTGGCCACTGCAGCTATGGCTGGATTATCGGTTGGCCGCGGGGCGGATGCGTTGAAGCCGACTGGTAATTTGCTGTGCCCCGTTAACATGATATGGTGACCGGCCGAATGCTCGTTGGAGGTGTGGGTCAATGAACGAAGAATAGCCCATTTTTCGCTGCGCTGAGCCAACAGCGGCAGGTGTTCACAAATTTGTAAACCCGGAGTTGCGGTCGAAATTGGCTTGAAGTCACCGCGAATATCGTCGGGAGCGTCTGGTTTTAAGTCGAAACTGTCTTGTTGAGCTAGACCACCGGAGAGAAAAATATAGATGATCTTCTTGGCCCTGTTTCCCGTGACACCCGCTAGGCTCTGGATAGGTGCTGCCTGTAAAGCGGATACATGGTTCATGCCCAATCCCAGCAACCCGACGGCTCCGGCCTGGATGGCATGTCGGCGGTTAACGAGAGCGTGTTGTGGTATTGGGTGAGACATTACAGCAATTATATATTACAGGCTGGGGCTAGGTGTTATAAATCGAAGGGCAGATAAATACTAAACGAGATTCTTTAGTTATCGGTGGTTGTTACTAAGTTACTTCAATGTCCAGACATTGACGCGGCGGTCAAATGAGCCAGATACTAGCAGATTACCGTCGTGGGAAAAAGCGAGTGAATATACGGTATTGCGATGACCTTTGAGTGATGTGATTTTGCGGTATGTTTCGAGATCCCACAGATTGATGATGCCGTCGGTGCCGCCACTGGCAAGGCGTTGGCCGTCATGTGAATAAACTAAACTCCGAATATTGCCTTGATGTCCTCGCAAGCGACCGGTTACTTCTCCCTTTTCACGATCCCAAACGGCGATCATGCCTTTGCCGCCACCCGTTGCAAATTGATTATTATCCGATTTTGAGTAGGCCACGCTATAGACCCCTTCTTCATGTTCCGTTATTGCATGCAATTGCGTGCCATCTTGGTTCCAAGTGATGACTTGGCTTGATAAGCTGCCAGCCGTGATCCAGTTTCCATCGGAGCTAACATCCACGCCGTAGGTGTAAGGGGTGAGACCCCCCATTTGCCGTACCTGACCGCTGGCTGTCCAAATGCGGACTGTATTGTCAAAGCCCGTTGTGACAATCCGTTGATCAGTGGGGCCTGCATAGACACCACATAATACGGCTAAGCTATGTCCGGATAACGTTGATTCAACGGAACCGCTGCTGGAGTTTAAAATTTTAACGGTCTTGTCCAAGCTCGTCGTTAGTATGTTGTTCCCGTCGCGAGAAAATTTTACACAGGATATGCCATCAGCATGGACGGCCCGAAATACTTTCACAGCCCAAGTGTCCGTATTCCAAACATAGACCGCACGGTTTAGACTGCCGGCGGTGATCAGAGCTCCATCCGCCGAAATATCAACACCATAGACCGCATTGGGAGGTCCGCCGGGAAGGGTTTTATATGAATATTGTTGCATCATTTTATTCTACTTAACATTGCCTAGATTGTTTGGATTTTTCCTTAGTCTCATTAGTAGTTATTGTTGTGTGTTATAGTAGTCTGTGGTCGAGGTCCAGTTCTCCCAGCCTTTGGGGGGGGGTTGTTGGTAGTAATTGCCTCGATACAATAACCGCTCAATACATAGACATGAAATTATATATAAGTGTGTTTGTTCTTCAGAAGGATTTATCCATCAATGGCGCATTTTATAAAATACAGCCTCCGGGCTCTTTGTTTGTGTATGTTGGCAACAGCAGTTGCGTGGGGATACTTGGCCTATCAGGATCGCAATAGTAGTCGAAATCGATACGCCAACCTCCCGCCCGATCCCACCGGTGGAACTCAAATGAGCACACCAGGAAGTATGGAAAGGATTGACCGGACGTTTGACGCGGTGAGTGATAGTGCATTGCAAGATGACGATATCATTATTGCGTTGGAAGTCAACGGAGTACATTATGCATACCCTAAATGCCGCCTATCCGATATTGGCGCGCATGTCGCCACCGAAATACTTGGTGATATTCCAATTGCGGTAACGTATTGTAACGAAACAGAGTGTGTACGAGTTTTCACGGGTGATGCTGGCGGGGACCGCTTAGACGTTACCCAAGAAGGCCTGGATGAAGGAAAGTTTGTAATTCTAGTAAATGGCAAGGACTTTTTTCAGGACGACGAATCGATTCCACTGCAAGATTATGCGTTTGAATTGGTTAGTTGGAGTCAATGGAAAACAGAGCATCCCGACGGCCGAGTGCTGGCGGACTACGTGTGGGAATGACGTAAAGAATTTATGATTTTTCCCCCCATTGTTGGTTTTTGCAACGAATAATTGCGTATGACATTTAATGTCGACTGTTCCTTATTCGTATTTATTATCAATGAGCGCATTGTGTATACCTATCAACAAGTTCGCCTAGCTGGTTGGCTAGCGTTGTCGAGTCAAGAAATTCTTCCGAGTTTGCACCATTTCACGATGGTCCAAGCAGGCCAATTCCATATTGCCCATAAGCAGCGGCTTAGTTGGTGGTTGGCACAAGCAGAAGAAGCAAGTCATTCTCAGCATTTTGATTTATTACGCAGCGTCATGTTGTCGGAAATATTGACGCGAGTGTGGACGGCAACGGTTGAGGGTTGGTACCAAACCAATGAAACGTTTGAGCCAGCCAGTGATGCTACGTTTTGTATTTTTAAGAGCATCCAAGCGGATCATGCAGCCGTCAAACAAAAAATGAGCGATTTGATAACGCGCCCCACGCACCGATTCAAAATCCGTGAATTGGCTCGGCGTTGTGAACGTTGGACAGATTTACTTTTAGGATATATGACGGACATTCCGGGTACTGGTTTATATGGATACAGTCGCGACCGTATCGAAGAACATGGTAGCGATGTCCGCTGGCAACTTGCAAGCGGTCAAGGCTTGGCTGCTCGCAAATTCACCAACCTAGCGCTCAAGCAAATATTTGGACGACACGTCGAACCTCGTTTTGAGGGCAACGATTCTTTACGAGGATTCAATGGCGTTTGCTCGACGTCAATCTTGTCGTGTGTTGATAAATTCCGCGTCGATATTCCCGAGTCCTGGGTGGACTATTGTACGCATCCAGCCAACCAAGGAATATCGATGGCCGAGCGTCTGATTTCACAATGGCGCCGTGTTGACAGCGGCGAGTTGTATTTATTGAATTAAGATGCAAACGCAGTGTGCCGGAATTAGATAGTACTGCTGCGTTGCAGATGTCGCTGGTCAACGAGTCGGCGAATATTTTCGAGATCATCACACGGCGTAGCTTCAATCAGCGTTCGTGTATAATCTTCGCGCGGGCTCCGGTAAATCGCTTCGGACGGTCCAAATTCAACGATTTTCCCGTCTTTCATAACGGCCATCATATCGGCCATGAATTTCACAACCGATAAATCATGGCTGATAAAGATATAAGTTAGGCCCCGGCGTTCTTGTAGGTCGTTCAATAGATTGAGCACTTGAGCTTGTACAGATACATCGAGTGCGGATACGGATTCGTCGCAGATGATGAACTGTGGCTCAACGGCGAGTGACCGTGCAATGCAGATTCGCTGTCGCTGTCCACCGGAGAATTCGTGTGGATATCGCCTCAGGTGCTCCGGCAACATTCCTACTTCCTCGAGCAGTGCGACCGCTCGATCAATGCGATCCGTCCGAGAACTTCCAATACGCTGTAGTTTCATTGGTTCGATAATCGCCGCTTGAATTGTCATGCGAGGATTCATTGACCCGAAGGGATCTTGAAAGATAATCTGCATCTCTTGTCGTAGTGGCCGCATTTGGCGGCGACTAAAGGACGACACAACGGAACCATCAAACATGACTTCACCCGCTGTCGAGTTTTGCAGCTGCAAAATAGCGCGCCCCGCTGTCGTCTTACCGCAACCAGATTCACCGACTAAGCCTAAGGTTTGGCCCCGATAGACATCAAAATCAATACCGTCGACCGCTTTAACGTGGCCTATAATTCGTTGCAACAATCCTTGCCGAACTGGAAAATGAACTTTAAGGTTGCGGACACTTAACAACGGCGTTTCAGCTTCACTAACGCACGTAGCGTCTTTGATAAACGACGACGCATCATCGGCATATCCCAACGCTTGTAACTCCGAATGTTTGTGAAGTAATCGTGCCCGTCCTGTGTTAATGAAGAACTGCTTCCGCTCGTCGGTCATTTCCTTGGCGGTGATGATTACCTTGCCATCGTCACCGATTGTCGTGTCCATAAAATCAGATACGGTGGGTAACCTTTTATAAATAGTATCAAGTCGCGGGCGACAGTTGAGCAGTCCTTGGGTGTAGGGATGCGTCGGGTTTTCATAGATGTCCAAAACATCACCTTGTTCGACAACCTTGCCGCGGTACATGACCATCACATCGTCAGCAATTTCGGCGATGACACCAAGGTCATGGGTGATGAACAATACGGCCATTTGCCGCTCGTCTCGTAACTCGCGGATGAGATCCAGAATCTGTTTTTGCACCGTTACATCTAAGGCAGTGGTAGGCTCATCCGCAATAAGTAATTTTGGATTGCAAGACAAAGCCATGGCAATCATGACGCGCTGTTTCTGTCCACCCGACATTTGGTGTGGATAATAATGAATTCGCTCTGCCGGATCCGGAATTCCGACTTCGGCAAACAACTCGATGGTCCGCGCTCGGGCTTCGTCTTTGGTAACATCTTGATGTTCCAAAATAGCTTCCATCACTTGGTGACCCACCTTGTGTACGGGATTGAGCGAGGACATGGGTTCTTGAAAAATCATGCTGATTTCGCTGCCGCGCAGCTTACGCATCTGTTTTTCGTTCAGGTGCACAAGATCTTGCCCCAAGAACATGACACTGCCGGTGTTGATTTCCGCAGTAGCCGCGAGTAACTTCATGATGGTCAGTGATGTGACGGACTTTCCAGAACCCGATTCACCAACTACCCCAAGGGTATGTCCAGGCATGATCGTCAAAGACAAATCATCCACGGCCTTGACAACACCGTTGTCGGTATTGAAATAGGTTCGCAGGTTTTGGATTTCAATGATGCTTTGAGTTAATCTTTGGGATCTGCTAGGCGAGGGTCGGTGGCTTCCTGAACCCCTTCACCGATGAGGTTGTAGGCTAAAATGGTAATGAAGATGGCGATGCCAGGGAAAACGATTTGCCACCATTCGGTGTAGTTTGAGGTGCCCGCATTGAGGACTGTTCCCCAACTGGGATTGGGAGGGGGTGCCCCGAAACCGAGTAAGCTGAGGCCGGCTTCAACTTTAATTGCCGCTGCAATGCCAAATACGATAGGCACCATTACTGGCGCGAGTGCATTGGGTAAAATATGTCGAAACATGATTCGCAACGGACCGGCACCGATACTCTGGGCTGCGGCGACAAACTCCGATTGCTTGAGCTTTAAAAACTCAGCGCGCGTGAGCCGCGCCATGCCTGTCCAACTTGTTAAACCTAAGATCGCCATCATAATCCAAATATTGGTTTTATCGATGACAGCGATGAGTGCGAGAATCAACACAATGCCTGGGATGCACATAACTAGTTCAATAATGCGACTGATTACCATGTCAATGGCGCCGCCCATGTAACCAGCAATAGCGCCGAGCGTGATTCCGATGAAGGCTGCGATTCCAGTGGATACGAATCCGACGAGTAACGCAATTCGCGTACCATGTACCATACTGGCAAATACATCGACACCTCGTTTATAGGTACCAAATATGTTTAGCTTGGAGGGAACACCACCATGATATGGGTTTCCAGGACGATCCACCCATTCCCCGTCAGCATTCTTGTCTTGCCACTCACCATCACGCACAGGACGATAAGGATCTTGAAAAACTAAGGGGTAGATTGCCCAGCTTTCGGGGTCTTTTTTACGGAGATTTTTTGGATAGCGTTTACGAAACCGATCCTTGTGAAAGATGGGGTTTTCCCAATCGGCATTGAAGTAGGCGAGACAGGGGAAATAGAGGTCTCCTTTGTACTTACAGACAATCGGCTTAGTTCCCGCGATCATTGGTGAGAACACGGCGATTGCCGATAGACACATAACTACCGCCAACGCGAGTATCGATAGCTTTCGGCGGCGGAAACGTCGCCAAGCTAGAACCCAAAACCCGGGTGACCGCGCTGCCTTGGTGGCACCGGAAGGTTGTTGATTATTATTGTCAGTCATAAAGGAAACCAGTTTGTTTTATTACTTATATGCAATCCGTGGATCGACAAACGCATACAGAATGTCTGCAAAGAGTTGGCCTAACAGCGTAAGTACCGAAAGTGAGAGTGTGAGTCCCATGATGACGGGATAGTCTCGTGTTCCAATACTGTCAAAATAAAGTTTTCCCATACCGGGCCAATTAAACACTTGTTCTAGAATAATCGCGCCTCCTAGTAATGATGGCAGTGACAAGCCGAGCAGGGTGACAAATGGGATCAGCGTGTTTCTAAAGGCGTGATGCAGAATGATACGCAGCTGTCCCAAGCCTTTGGCGCGAGCTGTGCGAATGTAATCTTGGCGAATCACTTCTTCCATGTTGGCTTTAATGAAACGGCTGTAGTAAGCCAAGCTGACATAAGTAAAACAGATTACCGGTAATAGCATGTGTTGCAACAAATCCAATAGTTGATCGAAATCTGTAATCAGCTCCCAAAACAATGTCATGAACTCCCAAATGCTTTCTGCTTGTCCCATCGAATACATCAGCTCAAATTCAGAGCTTTGTATCCCCATCAGCGGTAATTCCCAAGCTGTACCACCGAGCTTGACTGCAAAAAGCAACTGTAAAAACAGAGCGGCAATAAATGATGGAATAGCGTACAGCATATATAAGCCCACGCCCGCTATTCGTTCATCGAGTTTGCCACTGCGAATGGTGGACCAGAGGCCGATAGGTATAGCGAGTAAATATGCGAGCACTAAAGAAGGCACCGTAAGCAGCAATGTCGCCAACACCCGACTACCGATGACTTTGGTAACGGGCTTTTTCTCATTATAACTAATGCCCATGTCGCCAGTGGCCAGATTGTTGAGCCAGATCCAATAAGCTTCGTAGACTGGCTTATCGAGCCCATACGCTATTTTAATGCGTTCTAAATCTTCGGCGCTGGGCATCTTATCCGGATTCATCATGGCTGGATCGGTATCCATCGGGCTACCAGGCATGAAGCGGATTAATGCATAGACGACCATCGTGATTAGCAACAGCGTGAGCAATCCCAATAGGATGCGGCGGATTAAATAGCCAGCCATAAATCGCCTTGTTGAACTTGGATTAGTTTGTACAAATGATACGCGAAGTTAGGCACCAGTGGAACTGTTGAGAAGAAATTTACTGCATACCGGCGGGTTTAAAAATGGTAGATTCACCCGGGCCATAATTATAAGGTCCGCGAGCACTATAATTGTATCCTCGCAACGACCGGTTAAATCCATAATAAGCATTACGGAAATAGAGCCACGTGTAGGGCTGGTCATCCCACAATTGCAGGTGGATTTTTTGGTAAATAGCCGCTCTTTTTTCAGGGTCGAGTTCTCGTTTACCATCTTCAAAAAGCTGATCAACGATCTTACTGGAATAACAGCCATAGTTGCGGCCAGCGTCGATGGCATTGGTTGTCCATAAATTCTCCGAAGTGTCGGGGTCAGCACCTGTTCCCCAACCGGCAAAAATGGCGTCGAATTGATGATCGCGTGATAACTGCTGTAACGTCGTAAATTCAACCGGCTTGACGTTACATATTATCCCAATTTGTTCTAAGTTCTCGCGCAGTAATGCGCAAATATCAATTCGCTCTTGTTTGTTGCTTGTCAATATAGTGAACTCGAACCGGACTTTCTTGCGACCATCAATTTTGCCGTCGAAATCGTCATCAAGTTCAACAAAATTATCCAAATATCCGTCCTCATCGCTATCTTCCCAGCCCGCTTCGGCCAACAGGTCTTCAGCCTTATCAAGGTCTTGCGTGTAGGGCGTCGGCAGTGTGGTTGGTGCCCAACGAGAGGTTTTATGGAAAATACCTTGGGCTGCTTCATCGAGGCCAAAGCGATGACGGTCAAGCAGTTCTTGGTGGTTAAACGCATAACTCATCGCCTGACGCACTCGGACATCCCGAAAGAAAGGTGATCGATTGTTCCAACCGAAATAGTAATAAACCCATTCTAGAGCATAGGACTTAGTATTGTTTTTGTAGAATTCTTCTCCACTGGTTTGCGATTGCCATTGCTCCGGCGACAATTGCATTTCTTCAATGTCTCCTTTTTTTAATTTTCGACAATGTGGAAGCGGATTGTCTCAAAATTAGGTTTTCGACGGACTTCTTTGCCATCAACAATATAATAGGATTCGCGACGCTTGAGCACGATTTCTTGTCCACGCGCGCGTTTTGTTATTTGATAAGCACCGCCAGTGATTGGGTTTTCGTCGAGAGCGACATGAGCCTCACTTTTGGCCATCGTGGGGTCTTCAGGCACCGTGCTTTCGTAAATGTGTTTAGGGATCACTGGAAAATTGATATTCCACACATTTGTAGCTAGCGACTCGTTGTGGAAAAAAATGACCGTGTGATCATCATAGGCATGGACGTATTTTAGTTGATCGGTGCCAGAACGAACTGCCGGAATCGGTACGCTTGACGTCATGATAACCTGATAAGAATAAGCGACGTCATGTGCCGTAATTGCAGTTCCGTCAGACCACAGCAGATCGTCTCGCATCACAACTTTGTCGTAGAGTCCGTCGGCAGATGTCTGCCATGAGACAACAACATCCGAGGAGGCAAACGGGACAAAATTCCAATCGAATCCAAACAGTCCCATATTGGTTAATCCAGCGACATCGAACTCCGCTGTCGAACTGATCATGAGTGGGTTGGTACTTTTAATATCGCCAGCGGTATGCCTGTTCCATTCGGCAGAAAAATTAACTTCACCTTCTTGGGCGAGCCGCCCCATTGCGGAAATGATTTTATTGTTGTTAGCAACCGAGCTGTTTTTAAGAGCAAGCGCTTCTGCAATCGACACTGGCCCGACTGTGTGTTCTGTGTGTTCTGTGTGTTCTGTGTGTTCTGTGTGTTCTGTGTGTTCTGTGTCTCGCATAAGGAAGATTCCTATCATGGATGCGACCCAACAAAGCAGGACCACGAGTAACCCAGCTTGTTTAAATTGATTGTACGCCACCCATCCGATCAACAACGAAAATACGCTAAGCCCAATGATTGTTAACGTAAAAATTGACATGGAAACCGATTCGGTGGTCACTGCGGTTTGATCATCTTGTTGAGGATTAACTTCGTCACGTATTTCTTGTTGATCTCCAGATGTAGCGAGTGCTTGTTCTCCCTCTTGTCGCTCTCGCATTAGCTCAACGGCATCTAAAACGGGCTTATCGGTCCATTCGTTTCCGGAAACGATTTCTTCGAGTGCTGGCGGGTCAAAAGGCTTAACGAGATCAGCAAAATCAAATTCGACAGCTTGGTTGGCATTGGTATTTAATGAGGTATAACCCGTAGTATCCGTGGAAGTGTCAGCGAAGGTGGTTAAGCAGGCAAGTGCACCAACGAGTAAAGTGAGACGGAAGGTTGAGCGGTGAGTAAATGATTTCATGTGGCCGGCTTTCTTTTTCTGACAACTAGCGTGATTACGTGATTAATTTTTATCTAATTATTATCACTTCGTAGCAGCGTACTATTACTTTATCTAATTAGGGTATTGTAAGATACCCAGAGCCATTGGGTCTAGGGTTATGCGACCTATGATTTATTTGATATGGCATTTTCCAAATAATCGTTTGCAGTGTTTAATACAAAAAGAGTGCAATGTCCAACGATCCACTACATTGGCTCGAAGATGAGCTAGCTGGTTTATCCGCGCAACATCTGCGACGAGAGTTGCAATTCTGGAATCGTGAGCGCATTAATGGATCTCTCTGCAGCGGCGATGTGCCATTGATAAATTTTGCCGGCAATGATTATTTGGGCCTTGCTCGAGAACTCAATAGTTCAACCTTGCAAACGACGTTGGCGGAATTTGGATGGGGCAGCGGCGCAAGTCCATTAGTGACGGGGCGGACAACTGTTCACGCCGCACTAGAGAACGACTTAGCTACCTTCAAAGCAACAGCGAGCGCGCTTACTTTTCCGACAGGGTATGCAGCTAATGTTGGTACGATCGCCGCGTTGGTGGACAAACAAGATGTGATTCTGAGCGATGCTCGTAATCATGCCAGCATTGTTGATGGGTGTCGGTTATCGGGCGCGACGGTTCTGATTTACCGTCATAATGATGTGGATCATTTGGCGGAGTTGTTAGGGACTGCTCCACCGCATCGTCGCCGATTGATTGTAACGGACTCGCTTTTTAGCATGGACGGCGACGTCGCACCGTTGCCCAAGATTGCGGAGCTCTCGCGAACACATGATTGCATGTTGATGATCGATGAAGCGCACGCAACGGGCGTATTTGGTGAACATGGTCGTGGGTTGGCGGAATTGTTTAATTGTGAAGACGCAGTCGCCGTTACCGTGGGTACGTTTAGCAAAGCGTTAGGAAGCATCGGTGGTTTTGTAGTGGGTAGCAAACCACTTATCGATTGGCTCGCCAATTCTGCCCGCAGTTATATGTTTTCAACCGCATTGCCGGCTGCTTGTGCCAGTGCAAATCGATCCGCCGTGCAGTTGATTCAAACAGAACCGCACCGCCGAGAACAACTATTATCCAACGCTCAACATTTGCGTCAGCGTTTGCAATCGATGGGGATGTTGGATGAATCACAAAACGAATTCTGTTCGCAGATTGTCCCCATCGTTGTTGGCTCGCCAGAGAAAGCGATAGCCCTAAGTGCCGCCTTAAAATCTGCGGGGCTGCTGGTACCAGCCATTCGTCCGCCGACGGTGACGGTCGGCGGGAGTATGTTACGTGTGAGTTTGAGCGCTATGCATACACAAACCGAAATTGATCAATTGGTAGATGTGCTAGCTATTAATTAACCCGCTGGCGAAAATGGCCAATCTCGTAATGAATAAACTTTTTATTCGTGGCGGAGGGCTTCGATGGGGTCCATCTTAGCAGCTCGCATGGCGGGATAGATACCAAACAATGTACCCACAAGTACTGCAATACCAAAAGCAATGGGCACCGATGCTTCGACGATCTGCGGCGTCATGGTTTTAATGGTTGTAGGTAATCCGGCCATCCGCTCGGGCATGTACAGATAAAGTCCGTCCCGCACAAGAATGGTGACAAGCGGCCCGAGGAAACCAGCCGCGATACCGACCAAACCACCGAGCACAGAAAGCGTAATAGTCTCGACCAAGAATTGGCGGATAATCGCGGATTGTCGAGCACCGAGAGCTCGGCGGATACCAATTTCACGTGTTCGTTCCGTAACCGTTGCCAGCATAATATTCATAATGCCGATACCACCGACAAGTAGTGACACACCAGCAATTAAACCCATGAAGACCATGAACATCATCCGCGTCGACTTGGCTTGTTCGAGCAACTCGAGTGGTACGACTACTTCAATATCCCCCATCTTGTCGTGATGGCGAAGCGAGTCCTGGATCATTTCCGCGGTTGCTAATACTTCGTCGACGCTGCGAATTTGCAATGTCGCCTGATTGAGCTCAACGAACTCACCTCCAAACGAACCACCGACCCGGCGAAAAATGGTACGCCCTAATCGCTGTTTCATCGTTGTCAGTGGAATATAGACATCTTTGGTATAGTCTTGTGCGGCAAAGGAACCGCCGATTCCAGCCGTCGCACCGCGATGTTTCAGTACACCTACGACTTCAAAGAAGTCATTAAGCTCAGGCAGCAATATTTTTTGACCAATTGGATCTTGGTAGGGGAAAAGCTTAGAGGCAACTCCCTTAGCCAGAACACAATAGTTCTTATTTTTGTCGTAATCGGAGTCAGTCAGAAAACGACCGCGATCAATGGTCAGCTTGGCTGTTTCGTAGTACTTGGGGGTTGAGCCGACGAGTCGCCCATCGATTTCGACCGATTGGAATTGAAAGGTTCGTTTTACTTCTCTAATGGGCACCGCATGTTCTATTTGAGGAAGCGTTTCCAACAGCATTTCATACTCTCGGTTGTTTAATCCATAGACAGCAACGATGCCATCGCCGAGTGCCTCCGCTGGTGGCTTTATAGAACGGACAATAATGTTCTGAGCACCGAGCTGTTCGATTTGACGTTGAGCTTCCTGACTGATTCCTTCCCCGATTGCGAGTAGCCATATAACGGAAGCGACACCGATAAAGATTCCGAGAATGGTTAGCAGCGAACGCATTGGGTGCAGCAATAAGCTCTTGATACCGAGCTGAAAGGTCCGCGTCCAGGTTGTAATGAATCCCATTATGCTTGTCCGCTGCGGGAAATATGGTCATCATTACTGTTTAACATTGCGAGTTTAGCATCACGAATTGCTTCGAGCGACTCCATGCTATTTTCAGGAATAACCTCACTTGTTTCTTGGTCAGTAAAACGTAGTCGATCTTCGTTGAGTTCATCGGAGACAATTAAACCGTCGCGTAGACGAATGATGCGTTTTGTGCGTTCTGCTACGTCGTCTTCATGCGTAACCATCACGATCGTTTTACCTTGATCGTTGAGTCGCTCGAAAATAGTAAGAATTTCTTCGGTTGTTTTACTGTCCAAGTTACCGGTTGATTCATCGGCGAGGATGTAATAGGGATCGTTGACAAGGCTACGAGCAATGGCAACCCGCTGTTGTTGACCACCAGAGAGTTGAGTCGGCCGGTGACTGACGCGATCTCCTAGTCCGACAAGGTCCGCAAGTTCACGGCAGCGACGATTAGCTTGTCGGTTCAAATTTCCTTGGTAAAACAGAGGCACTTGAATATTTTCCACGACGGAAAGTTGGGCAATGAGGTTGTAAGACTGAAAGACAAAGCCGATACGAGCCGCACGGACATCCGCCAATTGGTTATCGCTCATATGGGCGACGTTGTCTTCGCCCAGCATCAATAGCCCTTCGGTTGGACGGTCTAGGCAGCCGATCATATTGAGCAGCGTACTTTTGCCCGACCCAGAGGGTCCCATGATGGCTACATAATCACCTTCGGGAACATCAAATGAAACGCCACGTAGGGCATGCACGGTTTCCGATTTAGTAATGTAGTCTTTGCTGAGGTCTTTAACTGTAAGTGCAGCTATGGTCACTGTTGCCCACCTCCACTACCAAAACCCCCGCCACCGGATTCAGCACGTGCTTTAAGGCGTTTAGCCATGCTGACGATGAATTCTTCTTTTGAAACCTCACCATCTTTATCGGTATCGGCTTTTTTCATACTTGCAGGATCTCGTGAAGAAGAGATTTCTTCTGCGCCAAGTTTGCCATCGCCATTGGCATCCATTGTTGGCCAGAAGTTTGCCACCATGGTTTCCGCTTGTTTTTTGAACTCCGCCAATGGATCTTCGTCCTCTTCCTCAGCGGCTTCTTCAACGGGAATTTCCGTTTTAACTTTGATTTCCAACAGCTCTTGCGTTCGCTCGATCAAGTTACCAAGTTCATTCACATCAATGGCGCCATTATCGTCCTTATCGACGGCTGTAAAGCTTGTAATGCCTTCAAAACCAAGACGATCATTCATGGTGGCAACCTCAGTTGGTGATAGTGATCCATTTTTGTCCGTGTCAAATAAAGACAGTGCTTGACTGCCACGATAGTGAGCGACGAGGCGGTCAAGAATTTGTTCTTCAGAGCGTGGGTTCATGACAACCATGTCACTCGCTTCTAGGCCATGGGTAATTGCGAGAAATTTATTGTTGCTGGCAGCATATTCAATTTCCACGATCTCAACAGAGAACTCCTCACCTGGGTCACCGTGCTTACCACCTAATTGTTCACTGTGCAGTGGGTTATTAATATCATAAGGACGTTTGATTAAACAAAATGCTTGTTCCTGGTCTTCATGCAATGTTTGTACTGGGATCATCGTTTGATTCGCCATTGTATTGACGAGCATTTCTACTTCGGCAGTTAATCCAGTACGAATTGCATCAGGTGGATCGAGAATTTTTATGTAGGTTGCAAATTCTTTAACCTCAGAGTTGAACCAACTTCCTGCTTCAGGATATTTGTTGACCTTCAAAACAACACCTTGCAATGTTTGACCTTCTAAGGCGCCAACAGTAACGTCAACTCGTTGGCCTTTTTTGATAAAGGCGATACGGCCTTCGTTTACCTTCGCCTTCACTTGCATCTGTTCTGGGTCAGGTAGTTTGATAATCGACTGTCGTTCACGGACACTAGCACCCGCTTCGACAATAAACTCGGCACCACCTCGAGAACTTTGTTGATTGGCGTAAACGACTTGCCCAGCGTCAGGAGCAACAATTATGCAGTTTTCAATTTGTTGTTGAATTTCGGTAAGCTGATTCTCTTCTTCGGCATAGTTTTTTTCTTCAGCTTGCTCCGAGGCCTTAGCGGTTTCTATGTCGGCGTCAAAACCAACAAGCATTTTTTGTTGTGTAATTTCTCGCAATGTCCGCAGTTCATTTTCTTTCAAGGACATATCAAGATTAGCGCGCTTCACAGCAAAGCGATCGGCTTGTAATTGTTGCTGAGTCACGAACCCTTTGGCAGCGAGTCGTTCACTAAATGCAACTTTGTCGAGTGCCGTGGATAGATTTTGTTTGGCGATCAGAATATTAGATTCAATGACTTGTTCGTTTTGCTTGAATGTGCCTTCCAGATATTCTTGCCGCGCAATTGTTGCTCGGCGGACAGCAGCGGCAGCAGAAATCTTAGTAGATTTTGCTCGGTTCATGATAAGCTGTTGTTGTTGTAGGCTGTCTTCCAGCGTGGTGGTATCGAGTTCGACAAGTTTGTCTCCCTCTTTCACTTGGGCACCTTCCTCGATGACCCAGATGATTTGCACTCCACCGGCCTTGGATCGCACATTGCAGACGATATCGATATTTTGCGAGCTTTCAATGACTCCCGATTCGATCACGGTGTGTTTAAACATCCCAGTTTCAACTTCGCGGAATTGAAAACTGGCAATTTTCTCCTGGCTGAATGCCGTTTTCATTGACGCGTAAGCGTAATAGCCAAGTGCAATTACGAGACAGCCAATAACCAAAAGTATGAGCGTGGCGTTTCCATTGCGGTGTGTGTAATGGCGAGTGTTCATTGTTAGTAACTTTTTTTAAAAATGAATTTTGATCTAATCAACGGCTTTAGCCAGTTAGCGAATCAAGCGTTATGTTGTTTAACGTAAGGGTCATGACAATAAGCATGATGGGGTGGAGTGCCACATATTAATATTGCTCGCTTTCTATAGAATACCATTATCTACTTAGGCACCCTTGAATTGTAAGAGAGAAAGTACCAGTTTTGCGGCATTTTAATAGGCATTTATATAACCCTGGAAGATAAAATCCGTTGCGGCATTTCTATGGCGAATTCTAAGTTGGTATCGTGGAACCGCTGACATAGAGTGATTCGCTTACTTTTTACCCTCATCATTATCACCTTTTGCCTCATTTTGGGGATAACCATATTTAAATCCGATTGGACCTGGATCAATCCACATGCCTTCGTCGTCGATTTGCATTGTGCCCAGCGCAAGGTCGAGTTGGCCACGAGCAATTTCGTATCCAACCCATACTCGTAAGATATTATCCTGAGCTCGCTGCAATCCTTGCAGTTGTTGGATAAGGTCACGAGCAACGGTAGGTGACAATCGAGTGCCAGTTTCACCAGGTGGTTCTTGTAGCCGAGTCCGTACAAAGAGTACGCCACGCGCTGCCACTTGCAGTTGCTTGCGTTGCACTTCAAAGTTGATTTTTTGCATTTGGATATTGCGTAAAGCCGTTTTGAGCGCTAAATATTGTCCATTTTCATAGTTATAATATCCCCGTTTGGCCTGCTCATATTCAATTAAACTTTGACGATATGTATTACGTTCTCGCAATCGTGTGATCGGTGCGTCCCATTCAATACCGGCTTTGAGCGTTCCGGCAGTGTCGCGAAACTTCAACGGATTGTCACCCGTGTTCCCGATGCCACCGTAAAGGACGATATCAAGATCACTTTCGAGACTGTCGGCGTTGTAGGCGATTAACCGCCATTGGTCCATGATCCCGGCACGTTGGTTCATCCAATCCAAGCGATGTTTACTGGCCGTCTCAAAGGCTTGTTCAACACTCAAGTCGACAGGTATCAAGGTAATGCTCTCAGCGCGAGCACTGGTTTGTACAAGAGACAATTCCAAGGCATCGTTGGATATTTTGATCAGTAGTTCAGGCATAATGGAAATCACGGTTGCTTCAAGTTGTGTTAGCAACTCATCTTCTTTTAATCCTTTTCCATTGGCCAATAGATCGTCAATCGCCTTGCCTAGGTTGGCATATGTTGGTTGTACGGCCGCTAATCTGTCGGCTACATCTTTAACGTCATTTCGTAGCAGCTCTGGAAGATCGTCTAGGTAATCTGATTCCAGCAAATCGGTTTGCAGAGCGGTGTCCGAAACTAAGTTGTTTTCTTCAAGTGACACTTTGACCTGGCTAACAAACGTTTTCCGTTCTGGAATGGTGCTTGCCATTTTATCGATATCGCTGCGCCCCGTTTCCAATCCTGTCGTGGAGATTTGCTGGTGGATGGCCAACATCTTGTCAGCTTCGTCGCGTAAGCTTTTTAACGCCGTCTCAATATCATCCGTCCAGACAGTGGCTGTGCTTTGTGGTGCAATGTTCATGCCAACAATCAAATCGCCGATTCGATTTTGGATGATTAGGATTTCATTTTGCAGACCTTGCATGTAGGGATCGATTAAATTGAAATCGTTGAGTTCATCGCCGGTGATGACAATTTGGATATCTGGTGGCAATCCAATTTCGCTGGTAAAGGTATCTCGCGAAGCGTTAAATGTGGATTCGGCTTGCATCAGGTCGCTGACTGCTTGATAGAACGAGGCACGTGTTTGTTGGACTTGGTTAAAGTCTGTGAAGCCCGCCGCAAAGTAGGATTCAAATAATCGCAATGAACTTTCTAAGGCGGTGATGTTGGCTCGTTGGTTGTTCAATTGCTGTAGATTTTGCAACAACCCTAGATAGCCACCGGCTGATCGAGGGATTCCACCACCCGTACCACCGCCACCACCGAGTCCACCGAAGCCACCGGAGCCAACACCGGTAAAGCCGGACAGGCCTGAACCACCAAACAGTCCACCAATACGACTTGCGCTTTGGACCCCCGAGTTACCGGTAAGGATGTCTAGATAAAATCCTTTGCGGTATCGTTGGAAGTCTCGAATCTTGTATAGCATTTGACGTTCAGTACGAGTCAAACGCTCGAGAACCTTGTCTTTACCACCTTGGCGAAGCAGAGGTTGCACAATATTAATATCGATGAGTGATGTCGTGCTGTGAGTATCAGGGCCACTGAATTGCCACATGAGACTGTTGGCAAAATTAGCAACGAGGCTTGTGCCCTTGGCATATTTTTGCCGCATTTGGATACTGCGTGTTGCTAGTGTGAGGTCACTGCGAGGAGACCCTGCCACCGCAGCGCCGCGAGAGCGATAGTTGCCGCCGTATCCACCGTAGAATTGAGTGTCAAATTCGAATCGTTCGGCACTAACGTCCAATGCTGACATGTACATCGTTTCGAGTTGGCGTTGGTAAGCAGAGGAATGCAACAATGCCAGCCTAACCGCGTCCTGGCCATTAATGTGTAACTTGCCGTCTTCCGCGAGTGGTAAATGTTCGCGCCATTCTGGATTCTCGAAGTGTTCAAGTTTACCGTCTTTTTCCCAGTCGTCGTAGCCCTCCATTCCATCTACCGATTTCATGAAAACACTTGCGGCTTCATCATCTGGCGGCATTGCTGGATGATCAGGATCATCGACACTAAACATGCGACTCTGGTTACTAATTTCAATCGAAAAGTTCTCCATATCCCAGCGAGGGTCGTTTCCTTTTTCGTTGAGGATATATAACGCTTCATGATCTGCTTGCTTACGATAGAAGGTACGACTACAGCCCATTTGAAAAAGAACCATCGTCAGGCTAGCCAAAGCAACGGTTTTTGAGGCAAATCTAAAATGGGAGGAGTAAAATGCGACTAGTTTCATTTTTGATTACCAGTTGTGTAAATTGAGATCGGTGCTTTGGCGGGGCAGATGTGGATGTTTAGGGACTCTATTCCGGATACGAAAACTGCACCGATCAATATTATCGGAACGGGTCGCAATAAATGTCGAATCGTTCAGAATCAGCAATTGCTTAAGGAAATATATGGAAATATGTGAATATTGCTGGTTTGTGCCCCATATTGCGGTAACTGGCACGATTTTAGATAAGACGCCAGTCAATAGCTTGCTTAGCGAAGGTCTTTTTCCTAGTATTGAACATAAGAAATACGTTAAACCGGTGTTTCCCTAGGGGCTTTAATTGAACAGTTGTAAACGCTCGAAACTAGTAGAAACATTGCTTAATTCGGCTGTTGAGGTATTTTTGAGGCACTTAAAAACTCGATAGAAGACTAGGTCCCTAATTTTATTTAAGGGGAGTGTATACAATAGAAGCACGTTTTGTGATTCTATTAACTAGACCCCAATTTGGCTCTAGACGGTTTTGTTTCACAGTAGAGAGAAGAATTTCAATGGGCACAATAGAAATTGTCATAGTCGTTTACGGCTTGATCTTTACTGTCATGCTTTTTCTATCCATTAAGCAGTGGCGTTGGTTCCACATCTTCATGATGTTTTTGTTATTGGGTGCAAACGTAGTATTATTTGCATTTGCTGGTCGCGTGTTGGAGGTTCGACACGAGTGGACAAAGAAATACGAAGAGAACATTGCCGCTCGAGCTCAAGCGGAAGAAGATCTGCAGATACTGCTTCTTGGTACAAAGCCAGATGGTTCTATTGTCAGTGATACGAGTATTGCGGAATCGTTAATCGGTATTCGGCATGAATATCAGCGAACGTTGATGGGCCGCGGTCGAGTCTGGCGTGGCGCCAATTTGACCAACATGCAACTTACCAACGACATCGTCGACAGCACCGCAGTTGTTACATTGGCAGATGCTCAACATGGCATTGAAGTGGACGATCGGATTTTGCTTTTCCGCGAAGCTGTTATGCAAGATGCAGATGGCCAAGCCCAAAACGTGCCCGCTGTCTATTTTGGCGAATACAATGTTGAAGCGGCCAACGGTGCGGCGATTACACTCAAGAATGTGTTTGCACCAACTATTGCCAACCCACAAGTTATGGTTGCTGGTGCGCCAGTTTCGATGTACGAGAAAATGCCAACGGACGCACATGCTCCCTTTGCGGTTAAACCAGAGAACAAATACAAGCAGCAAGCCTCGAGTTTTGAAGACAACACAAATCCGATGTTTGGAACAATGGACCCTGCTCATATCGACTTGGTGTTTAATACAGTCATTAATCCTTTACAGCAGCAATTGCAGGCGTATGATTTATCGGCAATGCGAGATCGATTTAAAGCAGATGGTTCACCGCTGGCGGGCCGAGAAGCAAATCCACGAAATATTTGGTATAAGATTCGCTTTACACAAGATCACACATTGAATCAAAAGGTGAATGGCGACGACATCCAAGCCAATATTGTAGGTAGTGATTTCCGAGCAGGTGAAGCGGTCGTACCAATGTTGTATCATCGCACGCCGAGCGTTGTGAGTTACGATAATGTATCGCAAGAAACAAACTTGACCCTCGGCAGCAAAGCCGATTCAATCACGTTCCAAGAAGACGAGATTATTTTTATTGCGGCGGCAGAAAAAATTGTACAAGACACTCGGATTGTCCCGGCATCGATTTTGGTGACGGGAGCCGAAGGTGTTGAGCCGGTTGCCGAAAAACGGACGGAATACTATGTCCGCCCCGTGCATAACTTCACCGCTATTTTTCATGGCTATCTAACGCGGGTTGCTTCTCTCAATTACAGCAACGACAGTGCCTTGCACGATATCTCACACATTACGGAATCACGCAAAAAAGCGGCGACTCAAGTCTTGTTTCGGAAGCAAGAAAAAAAGCGGTTGGAATTGGATTTAGAGTTGTTTCGTCGAGATGAAGTAGAAGCGGGTGAGTATGCCGGCCTGTTGTCTTCGGAAGTCATTAAGTTGACTGCACAGTTAGCCGCTATTTTCCAACGCAATCAGGGTTATGCGGAACAGCTAGCCAAGGATCAAGCCGCCCTTGAAGCGGAAATAAATGCCAAAACGGCTGCTGCCGCGAGCGTTAATTCAAAGCAATAATCTCTTGAATAAAATGCGTTAGCGACTCTATATTTGCTACGCGCTGTAGTAAAATTGTTGTTATGGGTATCTACGATCGAGATTACTATCGCGGAGACGCGAATTCATCAACGCCGGGCATGATGCGCGCTGTCAGCAACATGTCTATGACGAACAAATTAGTCGTGGCCAATGTTGTTGTCTACATTCTGTGCTGGCTAGCGGGCAATAGTAATCAAGTGATTAACGACAAAATCTATGACGTCTTAGCGATCGATTCGTCGTTTTTTACACACCCGTGGCAAATATGGCGGTTAATCACCGCCGGCTTTATGCATGCAGCTGCTTGGGGGCCGCACAACAACTTGGGTGTTATGCACATCGCGTTTAATATGTTCGGCTTGTGGATGTTCGGCCGGTTTGTTGAACAACGGTATGGTGCTAAAGAGTTTTTCAGATTCTATCTGTTGGCGATTATCGTGAGCAGTTTGATCTTTGTGGTGAGTTATTATTTTTTGGCATTGCCTGAGGGAGTCCCTGTTGTCCGAGCGGTAGGTGCATCGGGCGGTGTTGTATCCGTTGTTATCCTGTATTGTTTTTTATATCCAAAAACCAAATTATTAATGATGATGATTATCCCCGTAGATGCTTGGATTGCAGGCCTTATTTATGTTGGCTATGATATTTATTTGGGAGTGCAATCTTCTACAGGCGGATCGGCAGGAATCGCTTGGCAGGCTCATCTAGGAGGTGCGGCTTTTGCCGCGTTGTACTTCAAATTGGGATGGAAGTTTGGCGGTCGGGGCAAGACTAAGCCGAAAACGAAACTCAAAATACATAAGCCAGTCCCAGATGAGCTTAGTGCCGATCAGCAGTTAATTGCTCGAGGTGAAAAAATATTAGAACAAGTACACCAGCGCGGTGAATCTAGTCTTTCGTCGCGCCAACGTCAAACGTTGCAGCGGTACAGTGAATTGATGCAGCAGCGACGAGGGTAATTTGTGACGCCTTAAAATGTTTGCATATCCAGTAATGAATACGCTTGACCAAAACTCGAAAACCGCGGCGATCATTATGGTCGCGGCTCTCTTATTCGGGCATGCTTGTAGCAGCACCGCAGGCGCAGACGAATCAGCGGCGGCACTAAAGATCTTGCGGACAAAATGTGGTAGTTGCCATCATCCCAAGAATCCTAAGGCTGAACTGGATCTAACAACCCTAGCAGGTGTCCTTGCCGGTGGTGAGTCGGGCTTGGCAATCGATAAAGACGCAGCGAATTCCTTGTTGTGGGAAATGGTGGATAGCAAAACAATGCCCCCGGAAGATTCTCTGCAGTTGACCGCCGCTGAAAAACAGACATTATGGAAATGGCTCAAGTCAGATGAACTGATACATCGCCGGCAGCTCCAACGTGTCAGCGTTTCGCAGGTGTTGCCGATTTTAGAGTTGCGCTGCACTGTCTGCCATGGTAAGCGGTTGCAAGAGGGCGGCTTGGACTTGCGGTCTCTTGATTTAATGTTAATGGGGGGTAAATCGGGGCCCGCGTTAGTTCCCGGAAAACCGAATATCAGTTTGTTGCTCAAAAAAATTCACGCGGGTGAAATGCCTCCTAAGCGGCGGATTGTGGAAGTGAGTGTTCAGGTAATTACCGCCAGTGAGATAAAGTTGCTCGAGCAATGGATTGAACAAGGAGCGATCGTAGATAAAGTTAAGGCTGATACCGCAAGTTTGGCTGGTGATAGATTAGTCACCAATGAAGACCGGCAGTTTTGGTCGTTTAGTGCGGTCAAACGTCCCGCTGTGCCAGCGCCGGCTGTTCCCCCACCGGATTCTGTAACTCAGGAAAATGTAACGCTACACAATCCAATTGATGCGTATATCCAGCAGCAGTTGACGCAGCGCGATCTTGGTTTTTCTGAGCGAGCGCCACGCACTACACTTATCCGTCGTCTCTATCTAGATTTGTTAGGTGTTCCTCCTCCTCCGCAACGAATCCTTGAATTTGTCAATGACGCTGACCCAATGGCCTATGAGCGATTGGTTGATGAAGTCCTGGCTTCGCCGGCCTACGGCGAACGTTGGGGTGGCTTATGGCTCGACTTGGCTGGCTATGCAGACAGCGAAGGCATCCAAGAATCGGATCCCCCGCGGCCATGGAATTACCTTTATCGCGATTATGTCATCAATAGCTTTAACCAAGATAAACCGTACTCGGATTTCGTCACTCAACAATTAGCAGGTGATGAATTGGGAGATTATTCGGATGCTGATAATATCACGACTGAAGTGTTTGATAATCTCGTCGCGACGGGATTCCTGCGACAAAGTTCCGACGGGACGTTCTCTAATATTACGGGATTTGTGCCCGACCGCCAGCGTTATATCAATAGCGTTATAGAAGTTTATAGTTCAGCCATTCTCGGGTTAACGATCAAGTGTGCTCGTTGTCATTCGCACAAATTCGACCCGATACCTCAGCGGGACTTTTATCGGTTACTCGATGTCTTCAAAGGTGCACTTGATGAAAATCACTGGTATGCACCTCTGGAAAGGGGTACCGGCCGTCATAAGCCGGCGAGGTACTTGCCGGTAATGAAGACCTCAGATCGCTTAGCATTGCAGGCAAATAATAAAACTGTGCAGTGGGAAATAGACGCATTGCAACGTACGTTAACAAGTCGCGAAGAGATAGAGATTTCCAAAGTTGTTGCCGCCCGGCTGTTGGAGGTTCCTGCGAGTATTCGAATAGACGTGGAAAAAATGATCGACATCGCCAAAGATCAGAGAAATAAGATTCAAACCTATCTGGCCGCGCGCTTCGAAGCATATTTGACCGTGACAACGGATGACGTTGAACTAGTTGACAAGGCCTTTGCTGAATATCGAGAGAATCAAACCAAAGCGATACAGTCGCTGAAGGCCAAATTAAAGTTACCTACTAAAATACGAGCCTTGTGGGATGATGGCGACCCGTCGGCGACTTATATATTAACCCGTGGCAATTACCTAACTCCGACACGGCGCGTCGGTCCGGGAGTGCCAGCCGTGTTGACTGATGGTGAGACGGAATTTGTCGTGCATCCGTTGACGACAGGTGACTCTGATGATAAACGTACTACGAGTACTGGCCGTCGCTTAGCCCTGGCGCGCTGGACCGTTCAACGCGAGCATCCATTGACGGCACGCGTCATGGTGAATCGTATCTGGAAGCATCATTTTGCGAAAGGTTTAGTAACAACTCTGGAAAACTTTGGGCTGGCTGGTGCTCGGCCCTCACATCCTCAACTGTTGGATTGGCTGTCTGCCGAGTTTATGGAAAACGGTTGGAGTGTCAAACGTATTCATTACCTGATAGTAACGAGCCGTACATATCAACAATCGTCACGCATAAACGAACAGCATCTCACACAAGATCCCGAGAACATATGGTTAGCACGGATGCCGATGAGACGACTAGATGCCGAAATGGTACGGGATAGCTTGCTGGCAATAGCGGATGTGTTATCGCTGCAACCCTTTGGGCCAGCTGATGGTGTGACATCCAGAGCGGACGGACTAGTTGTCTCTAAGGACACTCAGGGTGGATGGCGACGTAGTGTCTACGTGTTGCATCGGCGGACAGCGATGCCAACATTACTGGTGAATTTCGATCGGCCGCGGATGAGTCCCAATTGTGTTGAGCGAACCGATTCAACAGTAGCACCCCAGGCGCTACACCTGATGAACGACAAACAGATACATCTCTGGACGGAGTTGTTTGCCGGGCGCGTACAAGCTTCTGCGGGAAATGATACTGCACGGCGAATCACCTATGCATATTTATGTACGACTGGGCGTGATCCCACTGATACAGAAATGAAAGTGGCCACGTTGTTCGTGGAAAAATTGACAGAACAGTGGCAAAGCGAACAAGCCGCTGACGCAGCAGATAAAGCACTGGTGAATCTTTGCCATGCATTGATTAATTCGGCAGCTTTTTTGTATGTCGATTAAGAACGTTTAACTTTATGAGAATAATGGATAGATGATCGAGCAGCCAATTACTCGCCGAAACTGGATGCAACGCACGGCTGCTGGTCTCAAGGCTGCTGCGCTGACGAGTATTTTTTCAGCCGATCTTTATGGCGAGCAGGCTCAAAACAGAGTCAAACATCGTGGCCCCCTTGGTCAGCAGCAACGTGCGGCGCAGCGGGATGCTCCGGCTCAATCGGTGATTCATCTGTTTATGAACGGTGGCCCCAGCCAAATGGATCTATTTGATCCGAAGCCAGAGTTGAACAAACGCCACGGCGAATCGTATTTTAATGAACTAGCTAGCGAAGTGGAAAGCCCAGCGGCAGCAGGCGCTTTGATGAAGACACCCTATCGCTTTGCGCAACATGGTGAAGCGGGGCACTGGATTTCAAATGTACTGCCGCATTTATCGACGTGTGCGGATGATTTAGCTGTTATCAAGTCTATGTATACGACCAATCTAACGCATGAGCCGGCGTTGTTCAAAATCCATGGTGGAAAAGAAATGCCGGGATTACCCGCCATGGGATCCTGGGTGTCTTATGGACTTGGAACCGAAAATCAAAACTTACCAGCGTACATCGTGTTGGATGATCCACTGGGCCTGCCGGTAAACCAAACACAAAATTGGCAGGCGGGGTATTTACCACCGACCTTCCAGGGCACTCGTTTTCGCAGCACCGGATCGCCCGTGTTGAATCTTGAGCGAGCGTTTGAGGAGCCGGACAATATAACCGAGTTGGAACGAGATTTAATTGCTGGATTAGATCGCATTCACTTGGAAAATCGACCGGGGCAATGGCAACTTGACGCGAGGATTGCGAGTTACGAATTAGCCGCCAGAATGCAAATGGCGGCGACGGATGTATTGGACATTACCCACGAGACCAAGGCCACTTTAGCGATGTATGGCATTGGCGAGGAACCGACCGATTCCTATGGTCGGCGGTGCTTGTATGCGCGACGACTGGTAGAACGAGGAGTTCGATTTGTTCAGCTGTTTATTAATTTCCAGATTTGGGATAATCATACAGGACTAGAGCAGGGCTGTCGCACAGCATGTGAGCGGACTGATTTACCGATTGCTGGGTTGCTTAAAGATTTGAAACAACGGGGCTTGCTGGATTCGACGTTAGTGGTCTGGGGAGGTGAATTTGGTCGCTTGCCAATTGCTCAATTGCCGGGCGACAAAAATGTCGCAAATGCTGGGCGAGATCATAATAAGAACGCCATGATCACTTGGATGGCCGGTGGGGGAGTACAGGGTGGTGTAACAGTTGGCGCGACTGACGATCTAGGATTTGCCGCCGTCGAAAATCGGATTACGGTTGCTGATTGGCATGCTACGATCTTGCACCAACTAGGTTTGGAATATGAGCACCTGTACTTCGAGCGCAATGGGCTCAAGGATCGTTTGACCGGTGTTGAAGAAGCCAGAGTTATTAGCGAAATCCTGACGACAAATTAACCGGCCTTATTTTTCCGTACTACCCACTGCGGGGTGGGTAAAATCGTTGTACAGTTCAGTCATCTTCGCGGCGTTGGCTTCCCCTTGATGCACCACCATTCGATACTTGGTGACGAGGGGTTTGTCAGGTTTGATTTTGTAGTCACCTAAGACCATTGGTGCCCAACAAAAATAAGGCATGGATGGGTGTAAACGGACGGGCTGTGGGAAACGATAGTTATCTGGGTGATTGAGTACGGTAATTCCTGCATGTTTGCCATTCGAGACTGGACCGTGAATATTAACCCATTTGGGTCGTGTGTGATTTCCTGTGTCACGATCTTTGCCTTCGCTTGTCAGAAACCCAGCACCGGTGGTAGCTTTCACCCAGTTCCGGCGTCCGCGGATTGCCCAACCTCCGTAATGATATTCTTGCAATACTAAAGGATCGTCGGTCGCGCATTTCTGAGTTGAAGTGAAATCAATCAAAAATAACTCGTTTTGTTGGTAGACAACAACCTGCCATATTTCTGTGAGCGCGGCGGTGGTTTTATCAGTGTCTAGCAAGGCAACGTGATGTAGCTCGGCGATAAAACCTCCGAACACAGGTCCGGTAACAGTTCCTACTAAATTTGCATGAGTTACATTACCCTGTTTGGCAGCCTGATTCCAAAAATCCACCGCCTGCCCTCGAAACGTGGTCTTTGTATAGGGGAACATAACACCATGTTGATGCATGTGATCTGGTGGAAAGTCGTCCGTTAGAACATTGCCTCGTGGGTCGAAGATGGGATGGATAAATCCAGAACGAGCGTAGTACGGTTTGGTTTCGTCAGGACTGGGGCGAATTGCCATGTTGTATTCCAGCACCGGTAATTCTCCGACGGTGATTTTGATAGCGTCGTTGGTATTGGTGGCTCGGACCCGCGGAATCCGTTTGGGAAATCCATCAACAAGGGCGAAGCGATAGCTACGAGATTGTCCGGAATACAGTGGCTGCTCTAGCATCCAGCGGACGACCGGGACGTCGCCACTGTAATCGGATTGAGTAGCCACGCGTTTATTAGTGTCATTGGAGATAAGAATGAACGGGTGGCGGTTGGGAATGCTGTCCGGAATTGGCGCCTGCACCGGTACCCCAATTCGGTCATATAAGCCAGCTTCGATCTTTATAGTACGGTCTTGGGCAGAGATGAAAATTGATTGCGATAGCAATAAGAACAAGATAATACAAAATCGAAGTCGCATACGGGGTACCCATCGAAAAATAACGTCTAGGTTGTTCAGCCTATATCAGCGGCAATCTCTACAGGATACAATAAAGCAAGTTGGCTAAGAGCATCCAATTACTATTAAGAAAGGAATTTTCAAATGTTGAATAAATATGGTAAATCGGTATTAACGGCGCTGGCCGTAACGATTTGTTTTGCGTGTCATAGTGACCAAGAAGTTCGAGGAGCAGATAAAGTGCCCACTGCATTAAATCACACAGCCAAAGACATCGATGGCCAAGACGTGAAGCTTGAGAAATATGAAGGGCGCGTGCTGTTAGTTGTCAATTTGGCAAGTCGCTGAGGTCGTACTAAACAATACCTGCAGTTGCAGGCACTTCATGCTAAATATAATAGCAAAGGCCTTTCGATTTTAGGATTTCCTTGTAATCAGTTTGGGCTTCAAGAACCAGGTACAAATGCTGAGATCAAAGAATTCTGTAGCGCTAAATATTCCGTCGCTTTCGATTTGTTTTCGAAAGTCAATGTGAATGGCGACCAAGCCCATGGGTTCTACAAGCACTTAACGGCTCAAAACACTTCGCCAAAAGCAGCTGGTAAGGTTTCGTGGAATTTTGAAAAGTTCTTAATCGATCGTTCCGGCACAGTGATTGCTCGGTTCGATGGAAAAGTGCAACCAGATTCCGCTGAGTTAGTGAAATTGATTGAACAACATTTGGCAAAATAAGCCAACCTGTGACTAATTGTGACATGGTAAATGACCCCAGCCGTTGCTGCTCATTGCGAGTAGTCAACGGCTGTGTTATTAAATGGACTATCAAGGAATATAATTAGAATAACTGAGAGTAACCGTGAGCAACGAAGTTCAAGCATTAATAACGATACTTAAGCAAGCCGTCCAACAATCACCCGCCACACAGAGTTGGCCGGTGGCCGTGGATTCGTGGTTCTATTATTGTGACGCGGCTGAGATGAGTTTGTTATTTCAGGAATTATTGCAACTCAAGGTACCACTAGACGAAGGTTCTCAAACTGCGTGGGGCAAGCTGCTCGAACAGTTTATTGATTTACAACGGAGGTCGTCGGTACTTGCAGGCGCTGATTCATCACAAGAGCTCAAAGAATTGCCTGAGCGTCAGGATTTGATAGAGCTTTATAGTTTCTTGGGTACGGAGAGTCGTATTCGTCACCAGATACTACTGTTGCTGGCAATGCGTGCCGATGATGCTAGTACGGAAGCGGTCGTTTCGTTGTTGATTAACGATCCACCGCTAGAAGTTACGGGTTTTGCGATTGCGTTGAGTCCTTATTTACAACGTGACACGAATTGGGATCTGTTGTTCCCGGCGTTGTTTCAGGCACTACGACATCCCATTGCCGCTGCGGCAGTGCTTGATCTCGCAAATTACTTGTGTCGGAATTCCAAATTAACACCTCACGCAGCCACTCCAATTAGTACTCAATTGGTTCAACTGTTAACCGGTGTCGTCGAACAATTAAGCATGATTGAGGATGGCTCCATCATGAAGCACCGCGGCGATTTAACAGCCCCAGAAATTTCCGAACAGGTCAATCAGGGTGTTTCATTGGCCGTTTCGCTGTGCGATGCGTTGGCCCTCGTGGGTGATCCTGAATTATCATCAGCGGTCTTTCAAGCGATGAATCTCAGTCATCGGCGGATCCAAGTTGAAGCGGCAGCAGCTCTGATAAGACTCGAACAGGACGCAGGGAGACAACGGCTGGTAACGTTAGCAGAGGAACCGGCTATTCGTATCCGAGTGTTGAAATATGCCGAAGAATTATCAATCATCGATGAGGTCGCTGCGCAATATACAACGCCGACTGCTCGAGCTGAGGGTGAGTTAGCACTGTATCTCGCACAACCCCACATCATGGGCATGCCTCCCGCTCGGTTGGAATTATACGACAAAGTGGAAATGTATTGGCCAGGATTTGATGCGCAGCAAACTTGTTTTTTGTTTCGTTATGAATATCTGCTAGGTGCTGAACCGTTGATGAATATCGCACTCGCCGCTCCCGAGGTTCAAAGCGTTACGGCGGATCTGACGCACTGTAGCCCCGAAGATATTTATGCATTGTTTGCAGCGGAAGGAGTTACGCATGATGAAATATTTGAGATGGATGCGGACGACTTAGATAGCCAAGCGGAAATCGACATTGTGCGGTTACAACGACGTGCGCACGATCGAGGATATGAGCAGATAAAATTGATTCAGTTGGGGTTTTTCTTTGGAGATCGTGTGTTGTCGGCCGAAGCCGCACGCGACGGGGTATCGGGAATCGTAGTTGTTGATGCCGCAGATGATGTTTGGTTTGCTCAACAAAACCCTCAGCGACCCTTAACAGCCCAAGATGCGTACAATATTTACAAAGGTCGAAAGTTATTAGCGACATTTAATCCGGAATTAGATTCCCAACGGGAAACCGCTCTAGAAAGTAATAGCGATGACAGCGTCTGATTTGTCACCCGCATCTTCGACAGCACAACCGCCTCCGTCGAACGAATTAGGAATTCGTCGGACGCTGTACTATCTGGCTGGGTTGATGATTGTGTTGCTGGTCATGGTGATAATGTTTGCTCCCCAGCCAGTAACGTCGAAGTTTATGGGGCAGCAAATTACATTTCGAGGTGTTAGTTTGAGCACGGATTCCGAGATTAGGGTTTTTGACCTTGAATCACATCGCGGGAAAGTTGTGCTCATCAATTTTTGGGCGACCTATTGTCATTATTGTCTTGAAGAGATGCCACATGTGCAGCGTATTTATACGGACCTGCAGCATGATGACTTTGTGGTTATTGGTGTGAGCAGTGATACTCGTCCGGTTTTAGAGGAGTTTTTGAGCAAACACAGTCAGGTTTGGGACAATATTTATGGAGTGGATTCGGGGCGTTTGAGCTATGAGTTTGATGTAAATACTATTCCCCGAGCCTTCTTAATTAACCGCAAAGGTGTTCTTGTTGCCGTAGGTAATGGGGTCGAGTCGATTCAAAACGAAATATATGCGCTTGTTCGGAACGACTTTTAGAGTTTGCCGTTAACAGAACTGGTCGAAACGGTTAGTTTATGGATAGCTAAAGAAACGAAAACAGTAAAAGAAATCAGGTTTAGAATGGATATTGATGGCGGTTCGCAGACGGACCAGACAAACGAAGTGGCAAGTGCAATCAACGACAGCAGCGAAAGTAATGAAGGCGAGCAGCAAATAGGTTTTGCTGATATGGATCTTAGTCGCGACATGCGGCGTTCGCTAGAGCGAGCTGGTTATGAAGAGCCATCTCCGGTTCAAGCGGGCGTTATTCCACCGGCGCTGGATGGATATGATGTAATGGGGCAAGCGCAAACGGGTACGGGTAAAACCGCTTCATTTGCAATCCCCATTCTTGAGCAACTGGCTTCGTCAAAAGATATAGCGGGTGTGCAAGCCATTATATTGGTACCGACAAGAGAGTTAGCCGGACAGGTTCGCGAAGAATTTGAAAAACTTGCTTACTACATGGATATCAAAACGACTGCTATTTACGGTGGCCATCCGATCAAGAAGCAAATCGAAGTGTTGCAGAATGGCGTGCAGGTTGTGGTAGGAACACCTGGTCGTGTGATCGACCATATCAACCGAGGCACATTGAATCTACATGAGGCATGGTGTGTTGTGCTTGATGAAGCAGACCGCATGCTTGATATTGGGTTTCGTCCGGATATTGAAAAGATACTTCGCGCAGTCACGCGCAAAGACCGTCAGACATTATTACTCAGCGCGACGGTTCCGCCTTCGATTAAACGCTTGTCGACGCAATATATGTACGAACCGATTATGTTGGATTTTTCAAATACGAACGTATCGGCCGACACAATCGATCAATTCTATTTTACGGTGGATCGCAAACGAAAATTTGCTTTGTTGAAACGTTTGATACAACGTGAACAACCTCATCAGGCTATTGTTTTTTGTCGCACTAAACGAGGGACGGATCGTATTGCCCAGCAACTGTCAGAGACCTTTGACAATGTGGGTTGTATTCATGGTGATATGAATCAGTCAGTGCGTGATCGAGTGATGAAAAAATTTCGCGATGAAACGTTAAAGGTACTGGTTGCAACAGATGTTGTCGGTCGAGGTATCGACGTAACCAGCATTTCGCACATCATCAATTTTGATACGCCCGAAGACTGTGATGACTATGTACATCGCATTGGTCGAACTGGCCGCATGGGCCGTGAAGGTGTGGCCTATACGTTCGTCTCGGATGATGAAGGTGAGTTGTTGACGAAAATTGAGGTGAGAATCAATCGCTTGTTGGAACTCGACGCGATGGAAGGCTTTGAATTAAAAGTTGAAACACCGGTTGAGTATAAAAAAGAACGGGTCGCCGCGGTTGCGGCGATGCGTGGTCGAGGGCCCGCGAAACATCGCCGGAGATTATAATGATGTGTAGTGGTTCACAGAATAGATTCTGCATAGGTTCTGTGGCTTGGTGTTGCTTGTTATTGGTGAGTTGCTCGTCGCGTGAAGCCGCCCAATCCGACAATCCGGTGGCGAAACAAAATGGCACAACGTCAACGAAGCGTATGCAGCAACCGGCTCAAAATCCGAGGCCACAACTGCCAGCCACAGTTGTCGTAAGTCCTAACACACAAACCAAACCGCCGCTGCAGCCGTTGCCAATACAGATCGACGGGCCCGCAGCCGCAGCGCGCAAAAATCCGTTGGACCCTGAGAAGATTCTCGCGCTGGGTATTCGAACGATACAAGGCCAACATCTAACGCTCTACACCGACATGCCCGCGAACGCGGATATTCAGAGCTTGCCTAAAATCCTTGAATTGGCGATTCCACAATGGTGCGAGTATTTCCACGTTGCTCCCGAGAAAATGGCCGCATGGAAAGTCTCGGTTTGTTTAATACAAGATCGCCAGAAGTTTGATGCGGCTGGCTTGATTCCCTCAACATTGCCCCGCTTTGAACATGGATATGCGTTTGGCAACAGATTGTTTATCAATGAACAACCGAGTGCCTACTACCGCCGTCACCTACTGCTGCACGAAGCTACGCATGCGTTTATGTTCGAAAATTTTTCTAGCGCAGGCCCACCTTGGTGCATGGAAGGCATGGCTGAGTTCTTAGCCACGCATACTTGGGATGGCACACAACTTCAGCTACGGCAAATGCCAAAAACTAAAGAAGACGTTCCTTATTGGGGCAGAATTAAGATCATCAAAGACCAAGTTGCTGAGAAAAAAGGGTTGATGATCCAAGAGATTATGAATTTTGGTAGTGATGCTCAGTTGCGCTTAGATGCTTACGCTTGGAGTTGGGCGGCCTGTAGTTTTCTAGATACTCATCCCGCCTTTCAAAAGACGTTTCGGGAACATTTGAAGAACATCGGAGACAGTTCGCCTGAGTTTTCGCTTGACCTAGTCAAGGCCTATGGCGAGCAATGGTTTCAGGTTCGCCAACAGTGGCAAGTCTTTGTGATGAATATTGAATATGGATTTGATATTGTACGAGAATCCATTGATGTTGTTGAGGTTCGGCCACTTGAATTAGCGGCCGAAGTAATTCCTGTTCGTGCCGATCGTGGTTGGCAGTCTACGGGGTTGCGGGTTACGGCAGGAATGAAATTGGCAATTACGGCCACCGGTCGATTTGTTATTCATCGTGAGGAATCTGACGAACAGCCGCAGGGTATACCATGGGAAAGCGAAGCGGGAGGGATTACGCTACGTTATCATCGGGGGCAGCCGTTGGGAAAATTATTGATTGCACTCGATGAACCACAACAACTTGGCGAAACTGGCTTATCTAATTATGGCCCCGTTGGTGCAGGTGGAGATATTATGATCCCGTCGGACGGAGTGCTTTATTTTCGAGTAAACGATTCACCGTCCGAACTTGCTGCGAATGAAGGCACATTGCAAGTAACCGTGCAGCAAATAACAGATTAGGCACCATTTCTAGCGTGGCCCGATTGACGAGACAGTGCTGGGCTTCCACAATTTTTAATTGGTCGTAAATTAAAATTTTATTTAACGCATTTGAAACCGCATTCAATTTGCCCGTTGGACGCAAACAAGAAGGAAGTGAATAAACGAATGAGCGTAATGCAAACGCAAGACCCCGCTGTTTTCCAGAGCATTGAACAGGAACGCAATCGCCAACGATTTGGATTGGAGATGATTGCTAGCGAGAATTACACGAGTCGCGCAGTGATGGAAGCGTGCGGCAGTGTTTTGACTAATAAATACGCAGAAGGATATCCAGGCCGGCGTTATTACGGAGGCTGTGAACATGTTGATACAACGGAATCTATCGCGATTGACCGAGCTAAGCAATTGTTTGGCAGCGACTCAGTCAACGTTCAAGCGCACTCGGGCTCCCAAGCCAATACGGCCGTTTACTTGTCGTGTTTAGAGTATGGCGATTGTGTGATGGGCTTGGATCTAGCGCACGGCGGTCACTTGACGCACGGTATGCATCTCAATATTTCGGGTATTCTTTACGATTTTGTGAGTTACGGAGTAGACCCCGAGACGCACCGTTTAGATCTGGATCAAGTGGCAAAGTTAGCGAAAGAGCGTAAACCAAAATTGATTGTGGCTGGTGCCAGCGCTTATCCGCGAGAAATGCCGCATGAGGCATTTGCACAGATTGCGGAAGATGTTGGAGCATTGTTGTTCGTGGATATGGCCCATTATGCGGGACTTGTCGCAGCGGGCGTCCATCATAATCCCGTTGAGTGTGCAGACTTTGTGACCACGACGACACACAAGACTTTACGAGGCCCGCGGGGCGGGATGGTGATGTGTAAAGACGAACATACCAAGGCGATCAATCGCAGCATTTTCCCGGGTTTGCAAGGTGGGCCGTTGATGCACATCATTGCCGGTAAAGCGATTTGTTTTGGCGAGGCGTTAACTGATGAATTTAAACAATATGGCCAACAGACTGTCGACAATGCGAAAACACTCGCAGCGGCATTACAAGCTGGCGGTATGACGTTGGTCAGTGGTGGCACGGATAACCACTTGATGTTGCTCGATGTATCTCAGTCGTTAGGAATGGGTGGTAAACTTGCCGAGGCCGTATTGGATCAATGTGGAATTACGGTGAACAAGAATATGATCCCCTTTGACGAACGAAAACCGAATGACCCATCTGGAATCCGTATTGGTACGCCAGCGTTAACGACTCGAAAAATGGGCACCGATGAAATGAATTCCATTGCTAGTTGGATGATAAGCGGCTTGCAAGCTCCGGAAGATACTTCGCTGCATCTATCAATTCACCAACAGATTCGCGAGTTATGCGAGCAGTTCCCAGTTCCTGAAGACAGGTAATCTCAGCATAATATAGAAGAGCATTTTTGGTTTCCTAACAATTGTTGTACGATATATGTAGAACGACCGGTCGGATAGTCGGCCACATGCTTATAATGTATTAAGCGGTTTGAAGTTCTTCAACGATGGCAGTCGAAACTCACAAGGTAATTATAAATAGGGTAACCAAGTAAGCGATGTCAGAAAAGAATAGAATTTTAATTGCCGACGACAACCAAGCAAATTGCGAATTGCTAGACGCCTATTTGTCTGAATTGGATTGCGAGATTAATTTTGCCGTCGATGGACAGGATACGCTCAATAAGGTTGTGTCGTTTAATCCAGATTTGATATTACTAGACGTAATGATGCCCAAATTCAATGGATTTGAAGTTTGTGAGCAGATCAAATCGACTCCTTCCACGGCTGCGATTATGGTCCTGATGGTGACAGCCTTGAATGAACGGGGTGATATTGAACGTGCAGTGAAGGCGGGCACGGATGATTTTTTGTCTAAGCCAGTCAATCAAGTTGAGCTGTTAAAACGAGTGGAGAACATGTTAAAGTTAAAAGATGTCACTGACGAAGTCGAACGATTACGCAAGTATATCGAGGAGATGGAACAGTAGATTTGCTGCGAAGTCGGAATTGCACGTTTGCCCCATTCTCTCGTTCGCCAAATCAAAACCTGAAGAAGAGCGTGTTATGCCAGTTACCAGATCCATCCCTGCCAACCAAGCCCCGCTTGTCCACCGCGATAATTGCAGTAGATTTTTATTGTTCTTGCATTGCATTGCATTGTTTACCTCGATATTCGTGCTTTGCTCAAAAACGGTTCGCGCCGCTCAAGGCAGCCCCACATCGCGACAAAAACGTATCGTCGTTTTGATTGAGCAATTAGGCAACGATGATTTCACGACTCGAGAAGTTGCCCAAGACAAATTGCTGGAACATGGGTTATACGCTTTTGATCAATTACATGTCGCTCAACATCATGATGACATTGAGATATCCAAACGCGCGATGTTTCTGATTGGCAGTATTCGTATTCCCTGGACTGTGCGCACGGACGGACCCGAAGTGCGGGTAATCTTGAGTGGATACGCAGACAAAAACAGCGAAGATCGCAAGAGTCACATGCAACGTTTAGCGGCGTTGGATGATTACCTTGGCATAGCAGCGTTGAGTCGTATGGTACGCTATGAATCATCAAATCGTCTGTCGCGCTTTGCCGCGTTGTTAATCATGAACCAAGTAGTCCCTGCAGATGTTGCCCGCACCAAAGACCTAGCGGCAGAATTAAAAGGCTTGCATGGTGAGAGCAGTCGAGTGGGGGCACGGTGGGTGCGGGCATACGCGTTGTCGCTAAAATCTCCCCAGGAATCAGTAGCCGCTTGGGATAAAATTACTCGTGACGAAGAAGTGTTATTAGCTACGTTCCCTAATCAATCTAGTCGCCTCCTGCTACGAAATTTATTGAGATGGCAATTTCAATTACTGAGGGGCTTAGGTGACGAGGCAGCCGCAGGCCACGTTGCCCGTCGCAGCGTTAATTTATTGGATGGTTCTCGTGAGCAACTTATCGAAGCGATTGATTGGTTTGCCAGTCAAGAAAGTTGGGAATATGCCGAGTTAATCGCCGACCGGTTCCCGATAGAATTTGGAGAATTACCAGAACTGTTGTATCGACTGGCGGAAGCTCACTTGTACGCAGAGAACCAAGCACTCGCGGACAAAGCGGTTCGGCGGGCTGTTGCAATAAAACCAGAAGATATCGTCGCTCATACCACCATGGCAACGTGGTTAACCAAACACCATTTTTATGATTGGGCGATAGCGGAGTATCAACAATGTACGGAGCAAGCAACCGTTGAATCGGATATGGGTGTGCGCGTGCGGATTATATTGGCTGAGTTGTTTCATGATTTGTCGCGGGATGCGGAAGCGGCTGAGGGCTTGGCTGAGGTTATAAAACAACGAGACAATAATGCTGTCGTGATGGCCGTGAAGCGATTTTATCCGAGTTTTGCTGCATTGGAATCGCGTTACATCTATTACCAAGCGAGTGCAGCGGCGAGGCGCGAAGATTTTGCACAGCAAAAAACATTATTGGAAAAGGCGTTGAGCCTCGATCGGTATGATGGTGACGTACTTATCGCTGCGTTTAGGTATACCCAAGCGGATGATAAGTGGCGGCAGGATACCCGCGCGAATATTGCGGGAGCCGCAGAGCATTATGCAAAAGAAGTTGAACAATTAGAGAAAAAAATCAAAACCACATTGGATCGTACCGCAAAAGCTCAAATGGGTTATGATTTGGCGCGCGCCTATAACCAATACGCTTGGGTCGTCGGGAATACGGTCGGTGATTTTGAGCAGGCGATTAAATTCAGTCGCAAGTCGCTGGATCTCCGAGGTTGGACATTACCTGGATATCTTGATACGTTGGGCCATGCGTACTACGGCGCGGGGAAGTTTGAAGAGGCGGTGTTGTGGCAAAGCAAGGCGGTGGAGTTAGACCCAGCGAGTCAGGCGATGAGTCGTAAGTTGAAGGTCTTTCAGGCGGCCTTGGAAAAACAAACCGCGAATGACCGCGAATAAAAAATTTTCGTAGACTGGCTTTGTTTTTGATTGCTACAAATCCTATAATGACGAGCACCTGTCATAGTTAACCACTGTCTCATTGAATCAAATAGGATCTCAAACGTGCTCTCCGTAAGACCAAAAGTTGCTGAACTTGCTTTCCAACTCTATGGCCGCTCATTGCATCCAGAATTATTTGATATCTTTGAGATTCGTTCCATTGAACGTGGCAATTATAAAGTAACAATTGCGATTACTCGCGATGGCCATGTGATCACGTTTGAGCATAATAATATGGTGTTGGCCGAGGTGGCTGCCGCGAGTACGCAACCCCTCCCGCGGCGACGACGATTGTTGTCACGTAAACTTACAGGTGAGCATTGTGAATCATTGTCATGCAAAGGGGGCGTTCATTATCAAACGAGCTTCCAGTTGGAAGAAGTGTCCCCAGATATTTTTTGGAGCTTTCAACAGGAATTGGCTCGTGATAGCAAACTCCAGGGGATGGTACACGCGTTTAACAACAGTAACCGAGTACAAACCGGAGCGTTGAGTTATATCAATATAGAAACGCGCCAAAATCGTTTGTTAGTGCAAGCGTTTCACACGTTCCCAGATGACTATGCAATCGTCAAGAGTCAGTCAGTCTTTACGATTTAGCGCGATTTAGTATGACGGTCACGCAGACGAGCAGCAAACCGATGACACAGATAATCAGGCCACCCTTGGCCCGATTAAAGAAGGCCTCTTGTTTTTTTTGTTCAACTAAAAAATCAACCGTTTGTTGTTCCCCAAGTCCACGGCCAGCGATGACGGCAAAAATCTCGATGGATTCAAATGGCGGCATCTGATCGATGACAATATTGCCATATTCGTTTGCCTCATCCGTTGTGTCGGTGGTGATTATTTTATTACCAACAGAGTAGTTATATACAGCGACCGTTAGGCCCACAGCAATAAATACAATTGCTATGGCGAATATAGATCCGCCAATTGCATTCCATTGACCCTTGGGTTTGTCGAGCGGGTCGTCGGCAAGTGGCAATTGTTTTACGTCACGCAAATTTGGCACGGTGATAGGCGCACCACATGAACAAGTGAGTTGATCGCCCGCTTGGGCAACTCGCACTGGCATGTCGAGCCCGCATTCGCATGTTAATAGATAAGTGGACATAGAAAATTTATGAGGGGTTGTAGTGTGTTATTGAAATTAGTGACAGGTTCAATCGGAAGGGGCCGCTGAACCGCGCGCGGCCCACCATGGTAAACTGATACCGCCATCAACGAGCAGTGTTGCGCCGGTCATGTAAGGGTTGGCCGGATCGCTCAGAAATATAATTGCTCGAGCGATTTCTTCCGGCGTTCCTAATCGGCCGAGGGGAATTTTTGCTCCGCCAGTTTCGAGTGTTTCTTCGCTGGCAAATTTGCGCTCGCCGGGAGTGTCAATCCAACCAGGCTGGATCATGTTGATGCGGATACGATGCTCCGCTACTTCAATGGCAGCTGTCCGAGCCATATGCTCAAGCGCTGCTTTCGCCATGTTGTAGGCCATCGCCTTAGGGGCTGGAATAAACGCATGGGGGGAACTGACAAGTGTAATAATACCGCCATCACCTTGTGAAATCATTTGTTGTGTAGCAGCGCGGGTAAGATAGAATGCTCCCCACATCGTTACGTCGACGGTGCGGCGAAATCCTTCCATATCCGCTTGATAAAAGTAGTCTCGATCACTGTAGGCCGCATTGCTGACGGCAATATCAACTCGACCGAACTCATCGACACCACGCTGAATTAAAGACTCGACAGCCTCTTGGTCAGCCATGTCCGCATGATGTGCTACAGCCTGCCCTCCCGCCGCTTCGATCTGAGCGACGACTGTTTGGGCAGCGTCTTCACTTGAGCGGTAATTAACTACCACATTGGCCCCGCATTCGCCGAATGCCAAAGCGGTTGCTCGCCCGATTCCTAAACTCGCGCCAGTAACGATGACTGTTTGATTGTTGAGAGTTGTGTCGACCATTATTATTGTGAGTTTAGTAGGTTTACATAAAAGGATTGGATCAGGTACGCATTACATAGTATCCGCTTAAAGTATGCCACCTAAAAGTAAACGCTGCGGGAAGCGTTGTTATTTTTTATCAATCAAAGTGTCTTTATTTGCGGGGAAAATGTGCTCTTTATTTTTTAATTTAACGTGAATGTGACAAAGCCAAAATAAAAGTTGTTTTTGGTGGCGGATTGCGCTCGTAAAAACGTAGTAAAGGTATAGGAAGGAGTTATTTAAGGATACGTAACGAACTAGGGGCATCGTTCAGAGTAGATTAGTTTTTTTGTTTATCTACTTGGATTATCAGGAATTCATTTGTTTTGATACTAGACCCAACGCCATTGGTAGGTAAAATTAACCAAGTACAAAGCAGATACGTGCAAGTACAGGTGTTAACTAGACTTGCTACATGACTGTAGTAGGTAGGAACTCCAGCGTTTTTTTATGAGGACATGAAAGAGCGAACCTTAGTTGTATCAGGGAAACTGTGTCGACTAGGTAAGAACACAATATTGGGCAGTTGTTCAGCATTGGGATTTCTTGGGAGGGGTTGAATGTCAAATTGGTTCGGCTGGTCGTGTTGTTACGGTCACACTTGAATCTCAAGGGCAACAATTCAGATGGAAATTAAACGTCTAGTCGACACTCGTAAAAACCCAATGGTACATTTATCCGTGTTCACAGTGAGCCAATGGCGAAACGCCAATGCCACATGCTTCGAACCAATGAGCCATTTAAGGTGCTGCAACTGAAATTGAGCCAAATATCGATTCAGCATCCTCTTAAAGATTACCTTAAATACGTTACCCAAAATTTATTACTTTCCATCGTTATTAGTAAATGATGGCTACATACGGACCTAGAAGGTATTTCAGCACCCATTTTGTTCTTCCGACGAGAACAAAATCCAACCAACAATCCAACCACACTTTAATCTGCCAGGAATTAAAAGTATGAATTCGTATTCTTCACCTTTGGATGATTTTGAAGAAGATCCAGCACAATCAACCACTACCGGAAGTAGTGGTTTTCAAAATGGTACGCCAGGGTCAACTGACAGTAAACCGGCAACGCCGTCGTCAACAACTACTGAAATAGTTGAAGAAACGACGACTGTCGATCAACAGGAATCTTGGTCGGACGATCCAGTTCGTATGTATTTGACTCAAATGGGAGAAATTCCATTATTGACTCGCGTCGAAGAAATTCGACTGGCAAAACGCATTGAAGACACGCGCAGAGACTTTCGCGCTAAGCTTTTAGAAAGTGATTACGTTTTCCAAATGGCTTTTAAAGTGCTCGGTCGAGTACATCGTGGTGAACTGCCCTTTGACCGAACTGTCCAAGTGTCCGTTACCGATCGGCTAGAAAAAGAACAAATTATTGGTCGCCTGCCCGGTAACCTTACGACGCTAGGAAAACTGTCACGACTCAACAAACGCGACTTCCACGTAGCAGTCAATAAAAAATGTACCGCTGAAGAACGCAGGCAGGCTTGGCAGAACCTAGGTCGCCGCCGCCGACGTTGTGTTCGCCTTGTTGAAGAACTTGGCTTGCGTACACATCGCATCGAACCAATGATTCAAACGCTCGAAGATTTTAGCAGTTGTATTGATCAATTACAGCAAGACATTGAACAAGCACGTGAGAACAAAGATCGCCAGGCCAAGCGGGATTTGCTGGGTCAGTATCGAAATATTTTGTTAGCGATCCAAGAAACGCCAACCAGTTTGCGGAATCGTGCGAAATACATCAAACGTGTTTACTCAAACTACCAGCAGGTCAAACGAGAATTGTCTGAAGGTAACTTGCGTTTGGTCGTCTCGATTGCCAAGAAATATCGCAACCGTGGATTGAGTTTCTTAGATCTCATTCAAGAAGGTAACGCTGGTTTGATGCGTGCGGTTGATAAGTTTGAGTATCGCCGCGGTTTCAAGTTTTGTACGTATGCAACTTGGTGGATTCGCCAAGCGATTACTCGTGCAGTCGCGGATCAAAGTCGCACTATTCGTATTCCTGTACACATGGTGGAAACGATGTCGCGCGTGCGAAACTGTTCGCGACAATTGTTGCAAGAACTCGGTCGTGAGCCAACACTTGAAGAAACCGCACGTCGCAGTGAAACCACGGTAGATGAAGCTCGTCGTGTATTGGCGATGAGTCGTTATCCAATATCACTCGATCGACCTGTAGGAAATAGCGAAGACAGCCAATTTGGTGATTTACTGCCTGATGGCGGAGCGGAAAGTCCCGCGTCTGGTGCCGCTCAGGAAATGTTGCGCAATCGAATCGGGCATGTTCTGAAAACATTGAGCTATCGCGAACGAGAAATTATCAAACTTCGTTATGGGCTTGGTGACGGATACAGCTATACACTGGAAGAAGTGGGCCATATTTTCAAGGTGACTCGCGAACGTATACGCCAAATCGAAGCCAAGGCAGTGCGGAAACTACAGCAACCAAGCCGTAGCCAAGAACTAGTCGGATTCCTCGATTAGTATGATGGACCCTTACACCGCTTTTAAGATCATATTAAAACGGCGGCGGTTGTCTTGTCGGAAGCGGCGACAGATGGTGACGAGTGCTTGGGGACTTTCATAACCTAATAGTGATGCCAGCGTTGTGAGTGCCAGCGGATCTTTGGGTAGATCATGCCGGGCTGAGGTATCCATCAAACGCAAGCCAGCTTCGATTTCACGCAGGAAAATGTACGATTGGCTAAGTGCTTCGGCGTCTTCGCTACTCAGGCACCCTTGGGCAGCAAGTTGTTTCATTGCTGCCAATGTTCCGACTTGGAGGATCTCGGGATGTTGCGATGCGTGTTTGAGTTGCAACATTTGCACAATGGTTTCGACGTCCATTGTCCCGCCAAGATATCGCTTTAAGTTATGTTCGGCGGCACCCTGTTCAGATTCGATCCTTAGATTATAAATCTCCTGTTGCCAATTGTTTTCCCGCGGCATCGAGATAATGGTTTGATGAATTTGCGAGATGAGCGATTCGCTGCTGTTTGTTAAATCACTTGATTGGTAAACGACTCGTGAATTACAGAGCCGTAAAAAATGACTGATCTTCGCTTTGTCACTGCCAAGGAATTTAATAAATTCGGAATTTTCGACGGCCAAAGATCCAGTGGGCGTCGTTGCCCGCAGTTTGCTATTCATTTCAAACAGTCGCCCGTGAGGCCCAGAGCGAGTGACCGCTTTGAGGATACGTTTAGCGAGTTCATTAAAGAAATGGTGATTGGATGTCGGTTTGTTGCGATGATGGCGGTCTCGAGCGACGGTGGTGCCGTTAGCCTCATACAAAAATAGGATTTCGGCATCGCTATGAAAATTTGGTTCGCGGCCACCAAGCTTTCCAATAGCCAGCATGAGAAAGGCCGCGGTCTGCCCTGTATGTGGCCCGCTTTCGATCGTCGGAATACCATATTTGGCCACTAATTGTTCATAATTTTCCCCGGCGACTTCCTCTAAACAAACATCCATGATGTCTGATAATGATTGATGTGCAGCGGATAAACTGTCCTTGCCAAGGATGTCTCGGACTCCTACTCGCAAGTGTTGAGCATGCTTAAAAGTCCGCAATACATCGATGAGCAGCGACCCACCGAGTGACGCGCTTTTTGTCAACTCGCGAAGAATGTTTTGCAACGATTCTTTGTTTGGTAGTTGATCTAGAATCAATGAATCCATCAGTTCATCGATCATCCCCGGATAGCTCGTTAAAATTCCCGTTAGGTATGGACTTGTCGAACACAACTGCACATATAATTGTAGCGTTGGTGGATTTAGTTGAAACAATTCCCAGAGGACTCCTTTGCCCCCAAGTGATTCACTAACGGCACATAAATTGGCCAACGTGGCATCTGGATTCGGTGTTTGAGCGATCGCCGCTAGCAACTGGGGTGCAATTAAGGCTAGAAAATGGCGGCAGCGGCGAGTGGATAAGAACGAAATGCGTTCAGTTGCAAGGTCCGTTAAATATTGATGTGTGAGTTGGACATTGCGGAAGTTATGCTTGCCGAGCACTTCATTTAAGCGTTGATCCGAAGGGTGAGGATCGAGCACAATATCCATCTCAGATGGCGTGTCGGCCTCTTGGTCAACGAAAGATTCATCCAACAACCGGTTCAGGATCTTACGGCTTAGTGTGACGGCATGCCGCACATCATTGGTCAATCGGTCATTTTGTTCGTCGTCGGTATACCCCAGACTGCTAGCGAGATGCTGGAGACGTTTGGAGTTTTGGGGCAAGGCCGTGGCACTGGAATCTGTGATAACCTGAAGTCGGTGTTGGATGTGTTTCAGCGTCAAATATGAATCGCGGAGCGCATTGTGTTCTTCAGCGGTAAGCAATTCGTTGTGGTGCAGGGCTGCGATGGCATTAATCGTTCCGGCAACACGGATGTTTGTAAAAGCGGCGCCATTGAGTAATTGAATAAACTGTACGGTTGCGACGATGTCGGCTGTGGCTCCAGGCGTAGCCTGCAAATCCAACGCTACGCTGGCGGTTAGGTCCACTCGGTAGAGCCGACGTTTTTGTGATCGCAGCCCAGTCATGTCGGCTCGACTTAGATAGCGACGATAAATCCATTTGTCGATACGCTGCAAGAATTCCGCACCTAATGCAGCATTACCAACACAGGGTCGTGCCCCGATGAGTGCGCAGCGCTGCCATGTCCGGCCGGAAAAATCGAGATAACGAACGGCAGCATTGAGATTAGTTGCTGGTGAGGAATCGTTATTGGATAATGGAAAACTGACATCAACAGTAAAAAGCGGTTTGCCGGTGGCTGGAGTTAACAACGCCAGTGTCTTGGCCAACACTTTATTAAGAAGATTAGCAAAAGCACTGTTGTGTGAATTCGCAGTTGATACTTTTGGCTCGTCATACACCACCATGATTTTGACAGTGTCGCCATAACACATTTGATTGGCAGCGAGGTCTCCGATGGCGATCACGGCGAATTGGTCTGTTAGGTTGGAGTTATTTGTTGCGGCTGTGCTACGCACCGCAACCTGGAACGCTGCGGCTAGCAATCCTTCATATAAATAACTGGTTTGTTCTAGCACCGTATCCGGATTTTGTTTTCGCACGAGATCACCGTATGTAATTCGTAGCCACTCGCGGTGCAGGATGCGTTGCAATTGACGTTCCACAGCGACATCACCGGAAACACTTAGTACTTCGTTAAGAATTTCATCGAGGATGATCCCGCGATCGACACGCTGGCCGTCCGTTATCCGCAACAAGTCATAACACTCCGGTTCGTCAATCAAGAGCTGGCTAAGATGCTGACTGGCAGAGAAAATAGTAAGCAGCGTAATGAGCGCTTCAGTATCTCGTTCCCACAAAGCCCCTAGCGAAATTGGATTTCGAGAGACACTAATAAATTGTGCTAGCGCGTGAAGTACTTGTTCCGGCTGTGCGAGGGTTGGCAGAATTTGTTCGAGTTGAGTCAGCGTGACGCTCACTAGGTCAATTGTCATGCCCGCTTCGTTTAACGCTAGCAATGAGTGGGATGCGGCTGTGGTGTCCGTTACACCTAGATTGGCTAACCAAGCCTGAGCGGCTTTGGGCGAGTCGAGTAATTCGATGACTTGTGCAACTTGCATGACATTATTCTATTGGATTTAGGTGAACAACGGGCTCAGCTAGTCCGGCATTTGTGTTGATTTGAACAAAATATCTATTGGCTAGGACGGCTTTAGTTACCAAACTGGCCAAGTGCATACCAATTAATATCGGGATCTAACGAGCCTTGATAGGATACGCTGGCGAGTACGGGAGGAAAACTACACCTCGTGATCTCGTCAAAATTAGTGGCTTGGCTGATATCATCTATAGGTAACGCCTGCTGGTTATTTAAAACGGTTCCCGCCACGGGCAGGCCATCTTCGAAGGCAGCGGCGGTAATAAGTGTTTGTAGCGTTTGGTTTATGCACCCGAGTTCGTTACTCGTGACGACGAGTAGTGGATAGCCAAACTCATAGGCCAAATCGGCGACATAATCTTCATCACTGACAGGCGACATTAAACCGCCAATACCTTCGACAACAACAAAGTCATAGTTATCTTGCCAGTAGCTCAATCCGGTCCGCAGTAATTGGGCATCGATTTGGCGGCCTTCTGCTTTAGCAGCTAGGTGTGGGGCCAGTGGTGCAACAAATTGTTGTGGACAAACTTGCTCCAATGAACCAGGCTGTCCGGCGGCGGCCCATAATTGTTGGGCGTCCGCGCTAAAGTGCGATCCGTTTTCGAGTGGGCAATCACTAGCAGCTGGTTTATAGACGCCCACGCGGATTCCGCTACGAACTAACGCTTGGATGATAAGCGAGGCAATATAGGTTTTCCCAACTTCTGTGTTGGTACCTGTAATAAATAGACCTGGGGTAGCACGAGTCATGAGTTTGTCAGAGTTCGAGATATTCTTCGAGAGCTTCCCGCATCACATTGGGATCCGGATCGATTTTGGTCCAGATTTTGAATCCAATTACAGCCTGATTTACGAGCATAGCTAATCCATCGAGTGTCTGGCAATCGCGTTGTTTCGCCTCGCGTAACAGTCGTGTTTGGGGTGGGTTGAAGACAACGTCGGCTACAACCATCGACGGCAGCAGTGTTTCAACATCCAAGGGCACCTTCGCTTCGGCATCGCCTAAGCCAATGCTGGTAGCGTTAATTACGACTTGGACATCTTCATCGACTTCAAAATCACCGTCGAGCGTGACCAAATTGGAGCGGCAGTTAACGATTTGCTGCAGCACAGTAAGAAGTGCTTGGCCTCGGGACTCTGTGCGGTTCACAATCGTAATACTAGCGGCTCCGGCAAGCCCCAGTTCGACTGCAATCGCTCGAGCTGCGCCGCCAGCGCCCATAATGACAATTTTTGCTCCAGCAGGATCGATGACTTCACTTAATGACTGCACAAAACCTTTGCCATCGGTATTCTCACCGATCAGTTTCCCGTCGACCACATTGACGCAGTTGACGGCGCCCATTAATCGAGCGGCATCGCTGAGGTCATCGAGGTATTCAAGCACGGCAACTTTATGCGGGATCGTGAAATTACCGCCGCGAAACGACATCGCGCGGAAGCCAGCCATGGCATCACCAAGATTTCCCTCGGGAACTTGTAGTGTTAAATATCGCCAATCAAGATTGCCAGCAGCAAAAGCACGTTCCATCATGAATTGACTGGGATTTCCGGCGACCGGATTCCCCATACAACTAACAATGTCCTGAATAGGTTTATCCACCACCGCGATATCCTCTCTGCTCGTATTCATTCAATGTTATCAGCAAGCTTGTTCCGTTGCTTCGTCGACTGTTAGTATTGTGGCGCAGCACACGTGTTTCTGCAATTGCAAACTACGACTCAAATCGCTGAACATATATCGGCCCAAAATCAATCTGGAATGACGAGTTGGGGTTTGTTGTTACTTCTTGTGACTTGACTGCTACGGCGGGCCTTGATGCGCATGTAGGGAGCGGTAAAGTGACAACGGTCGCCAAAGCTACTGCGATCAGCATCTGGGTCCGCGTGAAAGGGCTCGATGAAATCTTCAATCACAAAACCCGTTCGGCAAATACCGCCTAGGATGTCTTCCCAGCGGTGGAGATATTCGTGCGTTCCTTCTTCGCGGAGCCGAGAACCCTGACCTTGATTCAGCGGTAACATCGGCAATGGACCAGAACGATAATAGGGTTGATCCAATGTCCAGCCGTTTTCACTACGTTGTAAACTTGTTTGTAAGCTGGTGGGTTGTTTATGTTGACTGATATAGATTCCACCGGAGCGTAGGACCCGAGCTACTTCCATAAAAATTGGAGCAATGTTTGGTAAATAGCAGGTGCTGACCGGTTGGATGACGATGTCAAATTCAGCGTTAGAAAAAACAGAGAGATCGTCCATGGAAGCTTCGACGATGCGCAACGCAAAACCTCGTTGCTGCGCGACTTGACGGTCAAGTTCAAGCATTGCAGGTGAAATATCGACAACCGTTACGTTTGCGCCGGCCGCGGCATAAATTGCACTTTGGCGACCCCCGCCAGCTGCCAAACAGAGCACTTGTTGATTGGTAATATCCCCGCCGAGCCAGCCTTGTGCGTCGATCATGTCTAATGGATTGTGGAGATCTTCATCTTTGGCGGGCTTCGTGAAGCACCGTTTACCGACGACCATTTTATCCCAAGCCTTGCGATTGTGTTCTCGCGCTAGTGCTTGTTCGACTTCTAAATCTTGCTTTAATCTGCGACTCATTTTTGTTTGCTTTCATCGTAAATATTGCCATCGTCTAGTCGGTGAAAACGCTTCAGCCAATCCAGCGCTGCCGCGGTAATCCCCTCATGCCCCCCTTCAAATATAGTCACTCGACTTTGACCGGCGTAGCGGCGCAAATATATTTCGCGACCCAAGGCAGTATCTTGCTCTTGGTCTAGTGGCAGCGGATTGTTTAGCCGCCCTTGTGGGATACTTAGTTGTTTTATTTCATTTGCGGTAATCAGAGGATCACCAGTCGCTTTGGCAATTTCATTGAAGGCTAGTAATGAATGAAAAATGGGCACGCTGCCGGTATGTCCATCGTGAATGCCGGCGGCGATATCAAGTGGGACCTTGCTCGAGTTTTTCAGGAATGGTAGCGGCGATCGTTGGCGGTATTGGGTATCTACTTGGGCGCTGTCGCTCGGTGCACCACCACAACTTTTTCGCAGCATGGCTCCGTACCTTGATTTTTCATGCAATGCGTGCCACGCGGCGAGGTCACTAATTCCAACCCAAGCACTGGCGGCTGTCCAAACTTCTGGATGACGACTCACCATCAACATCGTCATATGTCCGCCACCAGAGGCGCCGGTAAGATAGATGCGGGAATGGTCAATGCGATAGTTTTGTTTAGCCCAAATAACGGCGTCGAGAATATCTTGTTGTGCTAGTTGACTGCCGCACGCCGCCGGAGTTTGATTGGGCCCGCGAAAATGGGGAAACACGTAGATCCATCCAAGCTTAGCGGCTTGTTTTTCGAGTTCGGGTTTGGCTTGTTCTAACCCCGCACTCCAACTATGAAGTGATATGAGTAACGGTCTTTTGTCGACATTGTTGGACTTCTCGTAGCCACGGGGCAAAATGACGTAACAGGGCTGCTGGGTTTGATCGACTGTGCTGGTAATCAGGACTTTTAGCTTTTTTTGAGCGAGATTGCTTTGCAGCGGAAAGTAGCACAGCAGTGCGGTGAAGATGATTTTTAGTATTAGCTTGTAGAGAGGCATATTAGTAATTTCACCGAGGTCAAAAAAAGGAGACAGAAACAGCACAGCATGTTTGACTGCACGGTTTTAGACAAACTATACTGTAGTCATAATCATAAGGGCATTTAGTAAATCCCTTCGCTGTTTATCCTACCTGTTTATGCCTTCCAAAGAAAATAGACCCTTGCCAATGAAATGCTGTCTAACCCTATCGCAGACATTGAATTTAATGAAAATAGCATTTTCTATTATTGTTCTGACGGCTTGTTCTTCGACGATTTGGGCTGCGCCGGTTATCTCCAGTGTTACTCCACGGTCCATTCGCCCTGCTCAAACTACGGAAGTCACCCTCGTTGGAACGGAATTAACGTCGCCGTTAAATGTTTGGACTACTTTTGCAGCGGATGTCAAAGTGTTAGCTGCTGCGGAGGGAACAGATGACAGTAAGACGGCAAAATTGGCGATTACATTGACAGACAAATCGGCGGTAGGTGTGGGTGGGTTAGTGGTTTCCAGTGCTACAGGTGTCTCACAACTGTTTCTGGTAATGGTCGATGATTTGCCCGCTACAACTGACGGTGGCAAAAACAATACTGCCGGTACTGCGCAGGGGGTGGACCAACCGACGAACATCATCGGAACGAGCAGTGGAACGACACACGATTACTATAGTTTTCAAGCGAAGGCCGGCGAACTTATTAGCTTCGATGTATATGCCAGTCGCATCGGGTCTTCCATGGACCCCGTATTGAGGTTGCTGACAGCGGTTGGCAATGAACTGGCCTATGCGGATGACAGTGATGGCTTGAATACGGATTGTCGATTTCGTCACCAATTTGCAACAGCGGGAACGTACATCATCGAAGTTGCTGATAGCGGATATAAATCTGGCCAACCCTATGCATTGCGAATCGGAAATTTTCCAAACGTGACAACCGCTTTTCCGTTGGGGATACAACAAGGGGTAGAAGCAACTGTCGGCTTTACGGGTCCCTCGAGGGATGAAGCTCAGGCCTCATCGATTTATGAAAATGGAAATGCAGTGGGGACGTTATTGGCAGTTTCAGCCCGAACTGCTAACAGTAATGCTTCAGGTATGGCACTGGCGATTGCTGCAGAGGGTGCACAGGCTGTTGAACAAGAGCCTAACGATGAATTCAAACAGGCAACGCAGATTAGCCTACCCGGTGGTGCGAGTGGTTTGTTGGGCCAAGCGGGTGATGTTGATCTCTTTAAGTTTCAAGCGGAGAAGGGCAAGCGTTTGCGGTTTCGTGGATACTCACGCAGTTTAGGATCGCCAGCCATCGTAAAATATCGTGTGCTTAAAGTTGATGGCACACAATTAGCGGCAGCGGCCGTCACCGATGAAGATGAATTTGTGCTGTCATGGATTGCCCCGGAAACAGGCGAGTACCTATTAGAAGCAGTTGATTTATTGCGTCGAGGTGGAAACAACTTTGGCTATCTCATTACCGCAGAGCAGGGCAACTCGTTTTCGTTGTCACTTAAAAATGACAAAGCGACCAAAAACAAATATCTAGTCGATGCCAAACTCGGCGCAATTAGTTTTCCAGTAACTGTTGTTCGCGATGGTTATGATGGACCGATAACGATAACAACAACGAACGATATCGCAGGTTTGCAGTGGCATAGAAATGTTATTGCCAAGGGTGCTAAAGCTGCAACGGTTATTGTACGATTCCCGTCGGACATCAAAGCAGGCGCGTTAGTCAATTTTCACATTGTGGGTGAAGCTGAGATTGATGGTCAGTTGGTGCAAATTCCTTTGATGTCTCGCGATTGGATTCGTACGCAATTTACAATGATGAGTCACCCTCCTTCTTATCTAAATCGATTGTTTCAATATGCGACCGTGGAAACGGTTGCTGAGTTCTTTGAGCCGGCGTTTGCACCCGCAGTCGCCTATGTCCCGCGGGGTTCCAAAACAACGACTCTGACGATGACAACGAAAAGCAAATTGGAAGCCTTCAAGGGTGCGATGGTGCCATTTTATGGTGACATATCCGAAGGAATGACCGTGGCGGGCAAAGATAATAAAGGCACTCATACCATTACGGTTACCGTTGCTGAAGACCTCACGTCGGAGCAAGCCAAGGAAAAATCATTCACCGTTCATGCGTTCGCTGAACACGCTGGTCGAGGTCAAATGGTATCTCGCAAGGTAGCGATTGAAGTGATTGATCCTGTTACGGTATCATTGGAATTAGCCGCAGCAATTGCTGTTGGCCAAAGTCAGAAAATGAAAGTGGTCATTGTGAGGGGACCTGGTTCGAAGGCCGCAGTCGTAACAGTAGCAGTACAAGGGTTACCCGAAAACGTGACGGTTCCCAAGGAACTCACGATTGCGGCGGATAAATCAGAAATTGAAGTGGAAATCAAGGCAGCCGCAAACGCTGAAATCGCAGCAACCCAAGATGTGCTCGTGATTGCCAAAACAAAATATGCTGGTAAGGATGTCCAGGCCAACAGCAACAAAATTGTTGTCCAAATAAAGGCCGCAGAATGATTATGGAAAAACGAATGAAATATATTTCTCAATGGCGAGGGTTCGCCATTTTAATAGTGTTGTGTTTAGTGTGCGCGCCTGCCACGGCGGCCACGGCGGCCAAAAAGGTCAAACTATTACAGGTTGAGGTATTTCCGCCCGCGATCGTTTTGGACGGCGTGCGCGAAGAATCGCAACTGGTCATTACGGGGCACTATAGTGATGGTTCGATTCGAGATTTAACTCGGGAAGCAGAACTAACTTCTACCAACGAGCAAGTGGCGGTGATGCAAGGGTCGGTTGTCGTCCCAGTTGGCAATGGCTCCGCGGACATCAATATTAAAGTGACAGGTAAAAAGATTTCGACAACGGTCTCGGTTTCCAATCAAAATAAACCACAACCTGTTTCGTTTCTATACGATACGCTCGCCGCCTTGAGTAAAAACAACTGTAACGCGGGTGCTTGCCATGGGTCACCAAGTGGTAAAGCGGGATTCCGTTTGTCATTACGGGCCTTTGACCCAAAACTTGACGAACTAACATTGATACGAGAAGATTTTGGCAGACGTACGAATTCACTAGATGCGGATAATAGTTTGCTGTTGCTAAAACCCTTAATGAAAGTGGCACACGGTGGAGGTCGACAAATTCGCTCGGACGATCCAGCTTACGCTGTGGTGCGAGATTGGATTGCGGAAGGTTGCAAGATGGATGCCGCGGATGCCCCACATCCCGTTAGCATTGAAGTCTATCCGAAATCAGGGCGAATTCTTGAAAAACCAGCGTTTGGGCAGCAGATCAGTGTTTGGGCACATTACAGCGATGGAAGTGTTCGTGATGTTACCAAGATGGCCGTCTATACGAGTTCGGATGTAGAAGTTGCCGATGTTGATCGTACGGGTTTAGTGAATGGCGCGAGACGTGGTGAAATCGCGGTGATCGTACGGTATCTGGAATTTATCGAATCCTGCTTTCTAACCTTCACCGAAGAGATTGAAGGATTTCAATGGAACGATCCACCAGTGCACAACTATGTCGATACGTTGGTCGATGAAAAACTGCAGCAACTGCAATACTTGGCTTCTAACCTATGTACCGATGAAGAATTTATTCGTCGGTTGTATTTAGATGTGATTGGTATCTTGCCTGCTCTAGATGAAGTCCAGAAGTTCGCTGAAAACAATTCCGCCAACAAACGCGATGTGCTCGTAGAGGCATTGTTACAGCGGCCAGAGTACGCCAAATTTTGGGCTTTGAAATGGGGCGATTTATTGCGTTTGACGAGTGGTCAAGTGACCCCCGAAGGAGTTCATAAGTATTATCGCTGGGTAGAGCGGTCACTACGTGAAAACAAGCCATACGACCAATTTGCGATGGAGTTGTTGACGGCGAGTGGTAGTACGTTGAGCAACCCTGCTGGGAATTTCTATCGTACGGCAAAAGATATGAATGATTGTGTGGAGACGATCTCGCAAGTCTTTATGGGCGCACGTCTGCAGTGTGCGAAATGTCATAATCATCCATTTGAGCGTTGGACTCAAGACAACTACTACGGTATGGCCGCGTTTTTTAATCGAATTCAACGGAAGAATACGAAGCGCACCAATGAGATGTTTATTTGGGTCGCGGACAGCGGCGATGTCACTCAACCTCGAACGGGTCAAAAGATGACCCCGTGGGTGCCAGGTCAAGGCGAGATTACAGATCCCGATAAACATGATTCGCGGAGGGACTTTGCACGATGGTTGACCCAAGCAGACAATCCGTTTTTTGCTAAGATTGAGGTCAACCGTATTTGGAGTCACGTGTTTGGTCGAGGGATTGTTGACCCCCCCGATGACTTTCGTGACACCAATCCACCAAGTAATGCTGCATTGCTTGACCGGCTTGCGAGTGAGTTTGTTGAAAGCGGCTACGACCGAAAAGCAATCTTAGCGACGATGCTCAAAAGTCGAACGTATCAAGCAAGCTATCAACCCAACGACTTTAATACAGATGATGTGAAGTACTTTTCACACTACCAGCCGCGGTTATTAAGTGCTGAGCAATTGTTGGATGCTATTTGTCACGTCACGGATATTCCCGAGATCTTTAGTGGATTACCGGTTGGAACCAAAGCGACTCAATTGCCCGCACCGGACCTAGTGAAAAATGATTTCCTTAAAATATTTGGTCAACCGGATCGCCAAACGGTGTGTGCCTGTGAGCGCACCAGTGAATCAAATTTAAGTATGGCGATTCAGTTCTTTAATGGGCCACTCGTATATGGAAAATTGCGAGACGAAAAGAACAGCTTCCGAAAAATGATTGAAGCGGGGAAAAATGATACGGAGATTATTTCTCAGTTGTATCTGCGGGCCGTTTGTCGATTACCAAGTGAAACGGAATTGCAGGCGAGTTTGGATCATTTGGTTTCCAAGGAAAATCGTGTCGAGGCGCTAGAAGATATTTGTTGGGCGATTCTGAACACAAATGAATTTTTGTTCCAACATTAAATTTAGTTAAATAATGAGTGATAGCGATTTTGGGTTGCTATCTTTATTGGTCAATGCATAGCGAATTGAAAATTATGAATAAATCAGGAATACAGTTAGTAGCGTGGGTTCTCTGGGGCACACTGTGCTTGAGTTTGCAGGCCGAAGAAGTCAGCTTCAAGAGTGGGATTGCGCCTATTTTGATTGATAATTGTCTTGCTTGTCATGGGCCCAAGAAAGCAGAAGGCGGCTATCGTGTTGATAGCTATGAGCGTTTTCTGACAGGGGGTGACTCGGAAGCGGCGGCGATTACCGCAGGCAGTCTTGAGGAGAGTGAATCGTTACAGCGAATTATTGCGGAGGATGATTGTTTTCGGATGCCGTTAGAAGGCGACCCGTTATCGGCAGAACAAATTGCATTGATTACCCAATGGATCAAAGAAGGCGCAAAATACGACGCCGACGATCCGCAGGCAGTGCTGGCAAGTATTGTGCCCGCACCGACGTATCCCGATCCCCCAGAGACGTATCCACGCAGCGTACCGGTAACCGCTGTTGCATTTAATCCAGTGGGAAGTCAACTCGTTGCCGGCGGTTATTACGAGCTTACGATTTGGAATGTTGCCGATGGTTCGCTTATCCGTCGTATCAAGAATATGGCACAACGTACGTTCGCAATTCGTTTCAGCAACGATGGCAAGACGATCATTGCTGGAGGCGGATCGCCAGGACAAATAGGGGAAGCTCGGTTGTTTGACGCGGAAACCGGAGAATTGCAACAGGTATTGGGAACAACCTCGGATGTCGTTTTAGACGTGCAGTTGAACCCCAGCGGAGATAAATTAGCAGTGGCTGGTGCGGATGGCGCGATACAGATATTTAATTTGTCCGACGGTAAAGCAGTACGTACGATCACCAGTCATTCAGATTGGGTTATGGCTGTTGCTTGGAATGCAGACGGAACTCAAATTGCATCGGCAAGTAGAGATAAAACGGCCAAGGTGTTTGATGTGGAAACGGGAGAGTTATTGGTGACTTACGGTGGACACTCACAACCGGTCCAAGGTGTTGTCTTTCACCCTAACAATGAACTTGTATATAGCAGTGGTAAAGACAACAAAATCCACTGGTGGAACAAGGCCGACGGTAAAAAGGGTGGTGAGTTGGCATTAGGCGGTGAGGTTTTTAAATTACAACAAACGGGCGCATTTATTTTTGCAGCATCGGCTGATAAATCGGTGAGACAACTCGATGCGGCGTCCCAAAAAGAGGTGCGAAAATACGTCGGGCATGGCGATTGGGCGTTGTCATCCGCGCACCACTCGGACACCAAGCGAGTTGCTAGTGGTGGGTTTAATGGCGATATTCAAATTTGGAATGCGGAGGATGGTAAAAGCCTAATCAGTTTTGTGGCCGCGCCCGGGATTAGCAAAAAAGAGTAATCACGGATAAGCATCATGGATCTTATTTGGGATGGTTCACCGCGGGCGACTTGGACTTTAATACTGGCTCATGGCGCTGGTGCTCCGCTGCACTCTGAATACATGCAGTACTTTGCTCAGCGATTAGCAAATCAGGGTATTCAAGTAGGACGGTTTAATTTTCCGTATATGGTGAAAGCGATCGCGACCCAGCGGCGGCGACCGCCCGATCGAGCACCTGAATTATTGGCTGCTTGGCAAGAAATAATCGAACGAGTTCGCGGGCGATTGGCCAGCGACCAACGGTTGGCAATCGGCGGCAAATCAATGGGTGGTCGTATTGCTTCGATGTCCACCCATCACGCTGGTGTCGACGCTTTGGTTTGTTTGGGCTATCCATTTCACCCGCCAGCGAAGAAGGATAAGTTACGGATAGAACACCTGCCGGATATCAAAGTGCCCACGATAATCTTACAAGGTGAACGGGATAACTTTGGAACTCGAGAAGAAGTTCGTGGATATCGTTTACCACGAAAAATTAAAGTCCGTTGGCTAAATGATGGGGATCATAGCTTCAAACCACGCCAGCGATCTGGAGTGACACAAACAGAGAACTGGGATACGGCAATCGGGTCGATTATCGAATTTTTGAGTGGTGGGTGATGTTTTGTGGTGGAGTTATTTGGACGATATCCCATCTAAATAGCCGTCCGCGGTCCAGCCTCGTTTTAAGTTGTAGGCAGTAATCATCGTTTGTAGTGTTTGCGTGTTTAGCTGCGCTGCAGCGTCATCCTGTAACGCGGAATTGAGCATTCGGTGCGGTAGCGTGTCTTCGGCGGGTGTCCAACCACAGCGAATATTAAATTCTTTTTTAGCATCAATAATCCCCCGAGCCATGTTTTGCATTGCGGTTTGGTCGAGATCCCAGCCTGTAATAAGGTTCAGGAGTTCTGCGGTTTCGGTGAAGTAGTCAGTGAATACTCCGCGGAGAAATTTACAGAGGATCAGCGAGTCCATGATGGCGGCTTTGTCTTCGGTGTCGACCGCAAGTCGGGCGGCGGCGGCAGTACCGTTGCGGCGATCCGCGGCATCGGAAAAGTCGATTTCATAGGCGCCGCTACGATTGTGATCGGCACCACGGGTACCGACGGCGAATCCCAACGCCATTGTTTGTAACGCGCGCGGTTCATAACCCGGTATTTCCAAGCCCTTAACCTGCGGCGCAAATTCGATACTGTCGTGACCAATAATATTAGCCATCGCGCGGCTGCCTAGCCGCAGTAGTTTACCCAGTCCAGCGCCAGTACCGATTAAATGGATCGCCTCAAGTAGTGCTGCACCGTCACCAAAGCGTAACCAAGTTTCATCGAGGAAACCACGTTCCACACACTCCATTGCAAAGGCGATGGTTCCGCCCGTACTGATCGTGTCGATTCCTAATTCGTCACAGCGTTGAGAAGCTTGCAGTACCGCCTCTGGATCTTGTACGTCACACAACGGTCCGAGCGCGTAGATGTTCTCATATTCAACGCGTACGTTGCGATTGGATGTAGGGGAGTTGGTGGAATAGAGGTGCGTACATCCGATTGTACAGGCCGCACAGCTTGAGCGTGTTTTATTTCGAGTAGCCCCCAGTGCTTCTGGTGAGAACTGATCGCTATTGGCGAAAGATCCGCGTTGAAAGTTTCGTGTGGGCAGGCAATGCAGACGATTAAAGACGAGCAGGTTGGCCGCAGTACCGAGCTCTCGGTATTTTTCGGTCGCGGGGCCAAATGACAAATTGGATAACTGCTTGGCGCGCTCTACTAACCCGTCGGTATTTGCCCATGCGGTGCGTTGGTTGCCGGCGACGACGACGGCCTTCACGTTTTTCGCCCCGAGAACAGCGCCGCTACCGCCGCGACCGGCGTGTCGACCGTTGTGCGAAATCGTAGCGTAGGATACCTGTTGTTCACCGGCAGGGCCAATTACCGCAAAATGGTGCTCCCCGTCGAATTGCTTTGTTAAGCTAGCCTCGGCATCTTCGGCAGATAGCCCCCACAGATGATCAGCGGGAAGTTTACGTGTTTGTTGGTCGTCGATTACGAGGATGCAAGGTGTTTCCGATTTGCCGGTGATCAGAATAGCATCGTTACCGCTTCTTTTTCCCGCGAGTGCAAAAGTACTGCTGGCTAGAGAATCGTTGAGACGTCCAGTTAGAGGACTGCGACTGACAACGGCAAATTTAGCGCTTGTGGTTAACGGACTTCCTACTAAGGGGCTAAACGCGAAGACCAACGAAGATTCAGCACTCAAGGGGTCGTGTTGCCACGCGTGATGCTCGAGCAACAGGTGAGTGCCGAGTGCTGAGCCGCCGGGAAATCGACGAAATATTGACTCGGTGAGCGAAGATTGACTGCTGGTGCCCGTCGTCGCATCGACGCTGGTGTAGGTGCCATGATATCCGCAGAGATTCACATCATCCTCCTGCATCGGTCGAGAGAATCAAGATATGGTCGCCGTTAACAACTTGGGTATCCAACGACCTGACAAATTGGTTTCCGTTGAGATTAATGATTGTTTCGCGAGATAATTCGTTTCCAGTTAAGCATTGTTCGCCAAACGTAGTATGCCGTCGTGCAATTTCGGTCAGTACGTCGGCGAGCGATACCGGAGCACTGGTAAATGAAAGCGAATCCGAACTGATGCCTGTCTTTTGTCGGGGCACGCCGAAATATTCGATCGTAACAAACATTTACTGTAGATCCGCTGAAAATTAATTTAGTGTTACTTGTACTTGTGGGTGTGACACGTGAGAATATAGTCATACGCATATCGTATGCGGAATGTAGAATATTCACAATCAACGATGGCCGGTTCGTTCGCGCAAGCCATAAATAAACGATTTTTTAGAGTAGGGTTCTCATGGTTAAATTATCTCAAATGGTTTTAGGAATGGCGTGCTTCCTGGTTGTAGTTACCTCAGAATCAATTTCGGTTGGGGCGGGGCCAAAAATTTCGGATCCCTCCAAAGTTGATTCAGACTATGCACTACAAGGCGAGTATTCAGGAAATTATGAAGACGAGGATGGCAATATTGTCAAAGCCGGTGCTCAAGTGATTGCTAGTGGAAATGGCAAATTTCGTCTTGCCTTTTATCCCGGCGGTTTGCCAGGTGCTGGGTTTAAAAATGATAAGTCGACGATTGCACGAGCGGATGGTGAGCTAAAAGATGGTCAAGTGCGTTTTCAGCACAAAGAGTTTGGCGCGGCCGTTCTCAATGACGGCCGGTTAGAGTTATATGATTTGGCAGGTCAAGGCGGCCCGTCGCTCGCAAAAGTAAACCGCAAGAGTCCGACTTTAGGAAAAACCCCCCCAGCGGGCGCCGTGGTTTTGTTTAATGGCAAAAACGTTGATGCTTGGAAAGACGGAAAAATGACGAAGGGTGGTCTATTAATGACTGGCCAGACAAGCAAGGCGCGTTTTCAAGATCATTATGTGCATGTCGAATTTCGTTTACCGTATCAACCGTTAGATCGAGGTCAAGCCCGCGGCAATGCTGGTATTTATGTTCAAGGTCGATATGAAGTTCAGATGCTCGATTCATTTGGGCTTGTTGGAAAAATGAACGAATGTGGGGGAGTATATTCTGTTTCCGATACTCCGATTAACATGTGTTTGCCGCCTTTAGTTTGGCAAACGTACGATATTTATTACACAGCTGCTCGATATGATAATGCTGGTAAATTGATGACCAATCCGCAGATGACGGTTCTTCACAATGGAGTGAAAATACACGACAAGCTGGAATTGCCAGGTGATCGGAATACAACAGCTGCGCCGTTGGGTGCTGGTCCGGAAGCGGGACCGGTATATTTACAGGATCATGGGTGTCCAGTGAGATTTAGGAATGTGTGGGTCGTGGAAAACGCCCAGCAATAACCGTGTCCGTAGACTTTACTCTTCCTGATAGCCATCTTGATCGATAACTTCAAATACATAACCGTTGGGATCCTGAAAGAAGAAGCGTTCGAATGGCGTGTCCCGTAGTGGATCGATGAGCGTAGCACCGTGTTCGACAAGCCTTTGTTTAAGGTCAGAAAATCCGCTGCCTGGTTGGAAGATGGCGAAGTGTCTACCAAATTCCGCTTCAAACGGAGATGGTTCAAATCCTTCTACCAACAATAAATGCAGCTGTTGATTTTCAGTAATATTGAGCCAGTCCGCGGTGCGGTTGATGTTATTTGGCTGTGAAATAGGTGTCCAACCTAACGTGTTTTGAAAAAATAGACTGCTCGTCGCGACATCACGAGTGGCAATAGTGAAGTGGGCAAATGTCATTGGTTTGGTCCTTTGTGTTTGACGACTCTTCTATCATAGGCGGGTTTACCTATACAATAAAGCTGGCACAAGAAAGGTCGCCCCCGCGGCAAAATTCAAATGGCTCGACGGTCATCAGAATAGACTTACGAATGTAGAATAGAAATGGGAATCAGGATGGGATTAAGACTATGTGGATTATTACTGGCGATCGGTTTTGTGGTTTTGACGATTGGATGTGGAGCAGGGTCAGAGCCTGAATCGCCGGCACAGGTGAAAACCAAAAAAGTGATACCCGGGGTGAATGCTCCTTTAACGGGCACTGCCAAAGCACGCCCGAAACGAGAGCAGCCTAAGCCAAGCTTGAATCTCGAGATTGAACCGCCGTCACAACAAACGGTTCGTCCGGCTACGGCGATTCATCCTGAAGTCAATCGGCTTTTGGAAACGTTCAGGCAGTCCAAGGATGACGCCCCAACGTTGGTTGTATGGATCGTGGATCGTACTAAGAGTGCGGCAAATATGGTGGATGCAGTTAAGATGCAAGCGCAGTATTTTTATGATGGTTTGGTCATTGAAGCAGAACAACAAACGGAAACGAATTCAGAAGAAGCGTTGACGGAGCAAACACAATTACTGACATCCGTTTATTCTTTTGGTGAGTCAACGGAACGGCATTTAGCAGCGTCCGGTGATTTCAAAGCGGTGACCGCTGCGTTTATGCAAATTGCGATCGATTCCTCTGGTGTGGAAAATTCATTTGCCGCTGTAAGACAGGCGACAGACGACGTATTGGACTTGCGCCGTAAGCAAGGATACGAAGTTTTTTTAGTCGTTGTAACTGATGAAGCGGGCGATGATCAGGATCAGGCGGAGTTGTTGCGGAGTGATTTAGCAAAGTATGCAATTCCCGTATACGTTGTTGGTGTGCACGCGCCCTTCGGGAAACGCGCAATTTTACCAGAACATGTTGAGGCTGGGGTGGCCGGGGCCGCTGGTCGGATGTTTATCAATCAAGGCCCCGAGACGCGTGATACAGAACAATTATTGATGGAATATCCAGCAGCTTCGATGGTAACGGAAACTGTTGATAGCGGTTTTGGTCCATTTGCATGGGAATACATTTGCCGTATCAGCGGTGGCTCCTTTCTAGCCTTGCGAGCGCCTGGTTACACCTCATCGATGTTGAACCGACCGGGTAGCCGTCCGGTGGCGTTGATTGGTTCATACAAGCGCTCGTCGCTGCAGAAATACGCTCCAGATTATATTAGCCAGACAGAGTATGAGGCCAAAATTCAAGAAAACAAAGCGTTAGCTGCTTTGATTCAAGTATCCAAGCTGGAAACGATCCCAGTGCTGAATAATTCCAAACGAGATTTTGTGAAGCGCGATGAAGCAGGGTTCAGTCGTGATTTGAGCCAAGCGCAACTGGCGGCGGCGCAACTAGAACCAGCGCTGTTGCAAGCTTATGAAATATTGCGACTTGGTGAATCTGACCGCAGCAAATTGACGAACTTGCGTTGGCAAGCTGGATATGATTTGGCGATGGGTCGATTGCTAGCAGCGCGTTCTCGTGTGGAAGGTTACAACGCGATGTTGGCATTAATGAAGCGCGGCAAAACATTTGAAAATGAGACGAGTACAACTTGGGTGTTAGTGCCTTCGATGGATACAGAAGTGGGAAGTGTGATTAAGAAGATTGGAGAACGAGCGGTGCAGTATTTAGAGCGTGTGAAAACCGAGCATCCTGGGACTCCGTGGGCCCGAATGGCAGAAATGGAATTACAGGTTCCTGTCCACTGGCAATGGCAAGAACAATAAATAACATTCAACAAGTAACAAACGGCACTGAATCGAGTAATTAAGATGGATAATAACGACCAAGATGCTCAGCTTCCAATCTTACCCCCACCGGAGATTTCGACCCCCGAGTTGGTGACGGTTGATATGTTTAATGAACTTCAGTTGGAATTGCAACAATTGCGAGCAGAATTTGCTGTGTTGCGCAACGATATAGTGGGCGACGGGTAAGATTACTCGCGGTTAATATTATCCAAAACGGTCATGACGATCGCATGTAGTTTGGGTTCGGCGAGTTGTGCGATATCAATTACACCTGCGGCAGTGGTTTCAATCAATGCATCAGGCTTGGCGACATTGGTAACCGCAGACAACGCCAAGATTCGCATCCCCAAGGCATGAGCGACTAACACTTCGGGTACCGTCGACATTCCGACGACGTCACCACCGATTTTGCGAACCATTCGATATTCGCTGCGAGTTTCATAATTTGGCCCCGTGAGTGCGACGTAACACCCTTGCTGTACATAGAAACCTTTGCGACGTCCAGTTTCCAGAGCGTCTTCGATTAGCAGCGGATCATAAATTGGCGATTTAATATGGTTGTGATTTTGAGTGAACGCAGCCAATTGCGGGTTCACTCGGAAAGTGAGATTGATGTGATTATTCATGACGAGAATATCGCCACCGGATAGATTTGTATTTACACCACCACTGGCATTGGAAACGATTAGGATATCGGCTCCTAATTTGTGCATGACATGTAGAGGCAAGACAGCAGCATTGATCGGGTGTCCTTCATATAAATGGAATCGCCCTTGCATGGCAATCAGCGGAACCCCTTTGATCGACCCGGATACTAGCTGTCCTTTATGATCGGGCGCTGAGGAGTGAGGAAAGTGTGGTATGTCGGCGTAGGAGATGGCGACTGGAGTTTCGATTCGGTCGGCAAACTGCCCTAAGCCGGTGCCTAGAATGAGCGCAACACGAGGTGTTTGTTTGGTGCGTTGCTGCACGTAAGCATATGCTTCTTGAATTCGCTGAGAATCTAACATACATCTGTTGTTCATGCGGTTTATGGCGGTTGTTTAAACTCGGCCTAAGATTGCTCTAAGGCTAGTACGCCTTTAACCAAAGTAGTCAATCGTGGTTCAGCTTCGTTGGCGACGGCGATGATTTCCTCGACGTTAGCCGGTTTCAATGCGTCAGCTAGACACATATCGGTAATCACAGAGAATCCAACACAACGCATACCACAGTGCACCGCGACAAGGATTTCTGGAACGGTGGACATGCCGACGACGTCAGCGCCGATGGTTCGTAAGAATCGGTATTCGGCGCGAGTTTCTAAATTAGGTCCAGCGACCGCAACAAACACACCGCGGTGTGCCACGATATCGGCATTGCGTGCGACGGCGAGGGCGCGGTCGACTAGGGCCAGTTCGTAGGGTTCACACATGTCTGGGAAGCGTGGTCCGAGTCGGTCATCGTTGACTCCAATTAGTGGATTGTCACCCATTAAATTAATTTGATCTTCGATAATCATGATGTCACCACAGCGATAGGTTGGATTCATGCCGCCACAGGCATTGGACACCACAAGTAGTTCAGCACCCATTGCTTGCATCACCCGCACTGGCAAAGTGATCAACTTAAGTGGATAGCCTTCATACATATGCATCCGACCTTCCATTGCCATGACGGGCAGTCCCTTGAGAGTGCCACAGACTAGTCGGCCGGCATGGCTGACAGCGGTGGATTGAGGAAAGTGTGGAATATCAGCGTAATCCAAGGTTACTTCGACATCGATTTCTTCGACCAGACTGCCGAGTCCAGTACCGAGTATAATTCCAGCATGGGGCGCCTTATTCCATTGGTTGCGGATGGCCTGCACTGCTTCTTCTATTTTGTCAAACAAATCCAACATGGGTTATTCACTATTGTAATGTGATAGGGGTACCTAATATTAAGTAGCTTAGTGTACATCAAACCTCATATGAAGACTAATGACCTTAGAGTGTAGGGTCAACGCAATCGTTCGCTGGATTTCCCCCCTAGCGGAAAACGGTCGTTCAATCCAAAATACATGAATAACTCCGCGCAAAAAGTCGATTTAATACAAAGAAGCACTGCGGTATAAATTACAAACACGCCTTCTTAGTTGATCTGTTTCAAAATGATAGAAACATATATTTTGATTCCGGGTCGTACCAGTAAACAAGGGGTGGGAATCAGTGAAGGTAAGTTTGGTGAAACATATCAAAGCGAAATTACCTGTTTGCAGGTGGCGAGCGAAGATATGATTTCCCGTGGATTAACTGATGGCGATTGGGTACGGCTTGAAAGTGAATTTGGCAAAATCGAGGTTGCCGTTAAAACAGCGCGGCAAGATGAACTTCCATCGGGCTTACTGTTTATTCCCTATGGCGATTTATCGAGTCGACTCATGGGAGGGGAAACTCACGGCACGGGGATGCCGACAAGTAAAGGATTTGATGTAACCATGCAGCCAATAGCTACACCAAGCTAGCTGCTAGTCATTGATTGTAGATCAAAGTTCTACAGCAAAAAACTGGAGGCGTTAAGCTCTCCCGTCGTTTAAGTTACTAATGTGCGCACCAAAATGTGAGACCATTTAAGGTCTGGCGAGATTTTGGAAGTACTTAAAACGAGCACTGAATCGCACGCAGCAGTGGAGGGTGCCAATAATGGCTACTGTTACTCCTGATGCGTCGTCAGAACATGAGCTAAAGGTCATCACTGATGCAACCTGTACTTTTTGTGGTTGCGTTTGTGATGATATCGATCTTACGGTCGACGGAGATCACATAATAAAAGCGAAACGTGCTTGTGTCTTGGGCAAAGCGTGGTTCTTGAATCACACAGCGGATGATCGTCCGTCGTGCCTAATTCAAGGTCGAGCAGCTTCCGTCGAAGCGGGTATCGAGCGGGCAGCAGAGTTGTTGGTTTCGGCACGCTATCCGTTAATCTATGGTTTGAGCGATACGACTTCGGAATCGCAACGAACAGCGGTGGGAATTGCCGACTGGGTTGGTGCGAATATTGACACGACCAGTTCAGTATGTCATGGCCCGACAGGTATGGCCTTGCAAGGTGTCGGGGAGGTTACCGCATCATTGGGAGAAGTACGCAATCGAGGGGACATGATTATTTTTTGGGGTGCAAATCCCGCTGAAAGTCATCCACGACACTTTACTCGATATAGCCTGACGCCCAAGGGAATGTTTTTACCGAATGGTCGTAAAGATCGCACGTGTGTGGTGGTTGATGTTCGTAAAACCAAATCCGCCAATGCTGCGGATATTTTTATTCCAGTTAAACCGCGTAGCGATTTTGAAGCACTGTGGGCCTTACGCGCGTTGGCCAATGATGTGGAGTTAGATGCGAATCAAGTATTGCATGACACTGGTATTGAACTATCGGTGTGGCAGGACTTAATGACACGTATGAAAGCGGCAAAGTTTGGCGCGATTTTCTTTGGTATGGGTTTAACGATGACTCGAGGCAAACATGCCAACGCTGAAGCGCTGCTGGCACTGGCCCGTGACATGAACAAGCACACTCGTTTTATTTGCAAGCCAAACCGCGGCCATGGTAATGTCACCGGCGCAGACAATGTGATGGCTTGGCGGACCGGTTATCCGTTTGGAGTTAATTTGATGCGTGGGTATCCGCGGTTTAATCCAGGTGAATATACCGCTTCGGATATTCTAGCTCGACAAGAAGCTGATGCCGCAATGATCATCGCTGCGGACCCCATGGCTAATTTTAGCCAGCCAGCACGCGACCATCTTAAATCGATTCCCTATATTGCGTTTGACCCCAAAGAGACACCGACGACGCGTGCGGCTGAAGTTGCGTTTACGGTGGCCACCTATGGCATCAACGTACCAGGTACCGTGTATCGTATGGACGATGTTCCGATTTCCCTGCGACCCGCACTCGAATGTCATCATCCAAGTGACCTCGAAATACTCAAAGGGATCGAGAAACAGGTGCAAAAACTAAACATGAAGAATGCAATAGCACAATCTAAAAATGAGAGTTTGCGGCCTGCTCGAGACGAATTCGGCTCTAGCGAATAGGCTCTTTTGAAAGCAAGCGGCGGAGTAGGCCGATTTGGCCTGCATGGAGCATTTCATGGTGAACACAAAACAACAGACAACCCAGCTTCGTTGGGTAAGCAGCGTACGGATCGTCGACAGGATCGTTGAGTTGATCCAGCGGATATTCAGCCAGTTCCGACATGGATTGGTCATAGATTGCCTGCAACACACTCAAAATAACATCGACCGACGGATAAAACTCTGGCTCACTAGAGACGGTGGTTCCCCGCGAAAACTTCTTGCGGAACGACGACGACATCAGGTTGCTGTCGTCCAAACTACGTCCGCGCTGCCGGAACAACAACAAACCGTATTGGGCCATAGCCAAATGACCAACTTGCCAAGCAACATGAGTTGGCGCTGCATTGGGTTGATCCAACAGATCCGCCTGTTGAAACCACTGATCATGGTCGATATCATCAAGCAGCGTCATGGTATACGCTCGAGCGGTTGTGATTTGATCAATGGCCATTTGAAGTTTAATTGCATCTGACATTATTTAAGATCCCCAACTGGTTGCTTTTAGTATCAAACGGTAACATACCGCAACAAATATTAATCAGTAGTACCGAAAAACAAGATTAGTGAAAACGGCATGTCTAAACCTTATTTTAAAATCGCCGGCGGTTATGTTTACGATCCATTAAATGGAGTGGATGGTCAAGTACAGGATATTTGGGTTCAAGATGGACGAATTGTTCCTGCTCCGGTTGCTGGGATCCGCGCGGATCGCACGCTAGATGCGGCCGGTTATGTGGTGATGCCCGGTGGTGTTGATATGCATTGTCATATTGCTGGGCCTAAGGTCAATATGGGTCGCAAGATGCGTCCGGAAGAAAAACGTCAAGGCGAAGTTATCCCGCGCACGTTAACCACCCACAGTGGGACACTGGGTAGTGTGCCGAGCACGTTTGCGACAGGTTTTAAATATATCGGCTTGGGATATACCTCAGCGTTTGATGCGGCTGTTCCGCCATTGTCAGCACGTCATGCCCACGAAGAGTTTGCGGATACGCCCGCCATCGATAAAGGGTTCTATGTCCTCATGGGTAATAATCACTTCATGATGAAGTCGATTTCAGAAGAAAACCCGAAACAACTAAAGGCATTTATTGCCTGGTTACTTGGCGCTACAAAAGCATACGCACCGAAGTTGGTGAATCCTGGTGGTGTAGAAGTATGGAAGCATCATCCTGCGGGCAACGTCGACACCATTGATCAAATAGTCGACCATTATGAAGTCACACCGCGGCAAATCATCAGCGAAGTTGCGCGCGCAACAAATGAACTTGGATTACCCCATCCGGTGCACATCCATTGTAATAACCTCGGCATGCCCGGGAATTGGAGCACCACGCTTAATACCATGGATGCTCTCAATGGCTTTAAAGGGCATTTGACTCATATTCAATTCCATAGTTATGGTGGTGGTGAAGGTTCGGAAGAATCTTTTTGTTCCAAAACGACTGAGCTCGCAGACTATATTAACACCCATGACAATCTGACGGTGGATGTGGGGCAAGTTATGTTTGGGAAAACGACCAGCATGACGGGCGATGGACCGCTGGGTTATTTTTTGCATAACGTTTACGGCGGGAAGTGGCTGAGCGTTGATACGGAAATGGAATCAGGATGTGGCATCGCGCCGATTGAATATCGCAACAAGAGTCTTGTTCACGCATTGCAATGGGCGATTGGTTTGGAATGGTACTTGTTAGTGGAAGATCCCTGGCGAGTTGTTATGAGTACCGACCATCCAAATGGTGGTTCGTTTATGGCTTATCCACAGATTATCCGTTTGTTGATGGATGCCACGTATCGCAATGATGTTTTGAGAAGCGTTCATCCGGGTGTAATGAGTCGTTGTGTGTTGGGGGATATTGACCGAGAGTATACGTTAAATGAAATTTGCATTATCACGCGCGCGGGGCCCGCGAAAATCTTAGGCTTGAAACACAAAGGCCATTTAGGCGTTGGTGCGGATGCGGACATTACAATTTACTCGCCCCACGAGAACAAAGAAGTGATGTTTGAAATGCCACGCTACGTTATCAAATCAGGCGAAATACTGATTGATGAATGCGAATTAAAACAACAAACCTTCGGCAAAACATTTAACGTCGCACCGGCTTACGATGTTGAAGTGGAAGCCGACATCGCTGATTGGTTTGAACAATATTACAGCGTCCAGTTTCGCAACTATCCGATATCGGATGATTATGTGCACGATTCAGAATTAGTTGACTGTCACGAGAAGGAGTCTTAAAAAAAGAAGTGGTCTACGAGATGGGCTGCAGTGTTATTAACCCGAATTCTGTAACATTTCAATGATGTGTGGTTGGGCAATTAAACCGGCTTGTTTTATAGCCGCAAAATAGTCGTCCGCTTGATTGAGATTCGCCAGACTTGTCAGTTGCGGGTCGGATTCTTTAAGGAGATCCGTGGATACCGGATTTGTAGTAACTTGGTCATACAAGAACAATGGCCGTCGACGTTGTGCGGTTAAGAGTTCGTCGATCACAGGAATCAAATGAGTGCGGTATACAGCCGCCAAAGGATGCAGAAAACCATCTTCGCTGGCGACGGCAACGTCATGTTCATCGTTAGCATCAAGTTGGTCAATTAATGTTTGAATAAAACCGGGAACTAACAAAGGAACATCACAACCAGTTACAAATGCTGCTGTTGCTGTGTGTTCGACGGCGGCCAAGCCCATCCGAATGCCTTCGAGTGGACCTTGGTTAGGCTGGCGGTCATGAGTAACGATGATGGAATCTGATAACGGCGGCAGTTTTGTATCGGGACCAGCTACGACGACAATTGGAGAAACAACACGATTGAGGATGCGAATGACCCGTTCAATCATGGTCTCGTCGCCGAAAGGCAGCAAGGCTTTGTCGGTTCCCATACGTTGGCTTTGGCCGCCGCAGAGGACGATGCCGGCAACGGTGGATACGGGAGTGTCTGTCATAGTGTTATCCTGAATACGGTCGTAAACAAATAGTAACGGAAGGTAGAAAGTAAAGATAGGTAATTGACTAATGGCGTTGGAACTTGAATACATTGGCGATACGACGATTCCCGTGGAGCTGCAGGGTGTGACACCTTGTCGGCTTCGTGACTTGTCGTTGTCTGAAATTGAAGGGATGGAGATATACCATGGGAAAGAAATTGTTTCCTTAGCAGATTTTTTTAAGATATCGGGTGATCTCTCAGATGAGCAGATGCGTTTGTCTGGTGACTTGTCAGGAGTACACTGGATTGGTTCAAAAATGGAGTCGGGCTCGATAGCGATCATGGAAAACTGTGGCCGGCATCTCGGCAGTGAAATGACGTCAGGAACAATTACCGTGCAGGGTAGTGCCAGTGATTGGGTAGGTGCCGAAATGCGTGGTGGTTTGATTCATATTAAGGGTGATGCAGGACACCAAGTTGGTGCAGGCTATCGAGGCAGCTCTACCGGAATGAATCGCGGCACGATTTTAGTTCACGGTGACGTGGGGAATGAACTTGGATTAACGATGCGGCGGGGATTGATTGCGGTTGCCGGTAAGGCGGGTGATTTGATTGGGTTTAATATGCGCGCTGGTACGATTATGTTGTTTGGCGCGTCGGGGATTCGTCATGGAGCCGCGATGCGTCGGGGAAGCATTGTATTTATGGGAGCAGACCATCCGCCGTTATTGCCAAGTTTTAAATATTCTTGTCGGTATCAACCGGAATTCATGCAGTTGTTGTTGCGTAATCTTCAAAACCTCGGGTTTCCTGTTCCAACTAGTGTCGTTGATTCGACTTATGATTTACACCATGGTGACATGATAGATGGTGGCCGCGGCGAGGTGTTGTTAAGAGTATCCTAATGGGCATCCTCACCCTCGAACGAATACAAATGCCTATGAATTATGCAGGATGATTCCCGCTCAACCCAGCGGCGGCCAATTGGCTTTGAAAAGATTCGCTTGCCAAAATTGCCATGAACTTCTCTACGGCCGGTTTATGAAAACGGTTGACTGGGATAAAAAAATCGTATTGTTCATCTGTTAGTGGCAAAAATCCTAGCTCATCGTTTACGACACTTTTAATGGCGACACCCCAATCCGCGGTCGCATGTTTGACTGTGGTTGCCACGGCATGATGACTACGCGAGAGAAACGAGTAACCAGCCGGACGAAGTTCTTGCAACAAGTCATCGATTAAAATTCTTGTGCCGGAACCCGTATTGCGATTTACCATACGTAGCGAGCTATCCGAGGCAATCGTTGCTAGTACCATCTCGAGTGATTGATTTTCAAACCGAGTGTCACCCTTGCGAAAGACGATGCCTTGCGTGCGTCGGTAACCCGGTACGAGTTGAATCGACTTGTCGACGAGTGATTCGTTGTAGATGCCGGTCACGGGATCCAGTAAATGACATGGTGCAATATCACATTCTCCCCGCCGTGCGGCTGCCACCCCCGCCGTCGAGCCGACGCTAATCAGCTTACTGTTAACACCTTGACGTTGTAGTTCGGCAAGCAATAGATCAATGCCTGTGCAATGACTGCCAATGACTACAAGGTCGGCGATCTGTAAATTACGACCGAGCAGGGTGACATTAATATCTTCATGGGCTTCAACAATTTCATGGTGTCGGTCAATCGTTACGAAACCGTCCGCATGGCTAAACGTGGTGACACTACCAGAACCTTTCCCCATGGGGTAGGCAACAAAAGCTTCGTTTGCTTCAACGAGTCCGACTAACAGAAATTCCATTCGCCCAATCTCTGAGTTTACTTTGACAGCCATTTTTGCTGCAACAGTTGCGGGGCTTTTAATTGTGCTTCCCGCTAACCTGCGAATAACCGGCGCCACGAATTCGTGAAATGTAAAAATGGCGGACGTGGGAAATCCCGGCAAAATAACTATAGGTTTGCCACCGGATCCAGCTAAGCAAATAGGTTTGCCTGGTTTCAAGGCAACACCGTGGGCGACGATTCCTGGGTCGTCCAGTTTTTCAACAACGTTACAACACAGATCTCCTTCGCCTTTGCTCGTGCCCCCCGAGAGCAATACAACATCACACTCTGCTAGGGACTTATCAACGATTGCCTGCAGTTCATCTTCGTCGTCACGGACAATTCCTTGGTAAACGGGCTCGCCGCCACATTCACGAACAGCGTCGGCGAGAATACGAGCGTTCGAATCGTATACCATGGCGACTTGCATCGGTTCGCCAGGCGCAATGATTTCGTCACCGGTTGAGACTATGGCGACTTTGGGTTTTCGAACGACTGAGATAGCCGCCTCTCCAATCGCCGCCAAGACTCCGGTTTCGCGACTTGTTAGTATCTGGCCTTGTCGCAGAACCATCTCACCAACGGTGATATCAGTCCCCGCATATGCTATCCCAAAACCACTATGGATATTGCGGTAAACGAGTACCTGATCATTTTCCGTCCCGCTATGTTCCACCATGAGCACGGCATCAGCACCTCGTGGTATCATTCCACCGGTTGCAATTGGAATGGTCGCTAGCGCCGTCACTTCCATTTGAGGAACAACCGCCGTAGCAATGGATTCGGGTAATTGTTGCAAGCGAATCGGGTTGGTTTCACTCGCGCCGTGTGTGTCTTCGGCACGAACAGCGAACCCATCGTAATTGGACCGGTCAAAGGATGGCACGTTATGTTGAGAGATGACGTCAATCGCGAGCACTCTGCCAAGTGCCTCGGCGAGTGGTACGGTCTCACATTCCAAGGGTTGCAGATCAATTGCTTGGTGAAATAACTCTTGAGCAGTATCACGATCAATCACGTCGAGAAATTGTTTTTGTTCGGCCATGATTTAGTTGTACCGAAAAACGGTAACCTCGCAATCGCCCGCATAACCTTCAAGGTTTTCATTAATGACTACAAAACCATCCGCTGTGGTGGTACTACTCAAGACGCTAGCACCGCCAATTGCAAGTGGATGTACCTGGCCGTCAATAATTATTACTCGAGCATAATCAGTACGACCGATTGCCGAAACTAGTTTCCGAGCAAGTGGTAATTTTTCGCTAGGATATGGCCATTGTGCCGGCAAGCCAGACATTTGACGGATTGCTCGCCCCGCAAAAAAATCATAGGCGCACAAACAGGAGACGGGGTTACCCGGTAGTAAAAACACCAACCGCCCGTCGAGCCGTCCCATGCCAGTGGGGCTACTGGGTCGCATAGCGATGCCGTGAATATCAAGCGAGCCAAGTTCCGCCAGCAGACTAGGAGCGTAGTCTTCTTGTCCGACGCTCGATCCGCCTGCGACAATAATAATGTCGGCGTCTGGATTAAGTAATGCATCACGGATACTGTCCGGATCGTCCGGCAGGATACCTGGGTGAATGACATGACCTCCATCGCGAGATATGAGGGCGGAGAGCATGGGGCTATTCGCATCGGCGATACAGAACGGAGTGGTTGCTGATCCAGGCGGCAGCAATTCATTTCCTGTGACAATAATTCGTACTTTTGGTTGGCAATGCACAGGTATTTCAGATAAGCCAATAGATGATAACACGCCGAGATCTTGGGGACGTAATATTCTTGCGGCAGTGAGCACGGTCGTTCCTTGTTGAATATCTTCACCGGGGAAGCCAACATGTTTTTGCGGTGCGACTTGGCCTTCCGCCAAAATGAAGTCCGCATAGATTTGCACTTGCTCGGCAGGTAGCACACTATCAGCGCCGTCAGGCAGTGGCGCGCCGGTCATTATCCGTACCGCAGTTCCTTGAGTCACACTACCGTTAAATGGTTTACCAGGAACGGATTCCCCCAGCACGGTGAGTTGTTGAGGTTGGTAGTTACTCGCGGCGGCAGTATCGGCTGCTTGGACGGCAAAACCATCCATCATTGAGCGGATAAATTGTGGCACGTCCTGTGAGCTAATGATATCCGAGGCCAGCACACGTTGGTGAGCATCTTCGAGCGAAACTTGTTCCGCTGGCAGTCGAGAAAATTGTTCGTCGATCCAATGTATGCACGCGCCGACTGAGCTTCGTTTTGCGAAGCCTTTCATTCGGACATCGGTGGGTTTGGGGATATTTGATTCGTTCATCGAAGGTAGATTGAATGACGAAATATTGAATTGTGTATTACTGAGCAGGATCCGAGTTGTCTGCACCGCAGATCCAATCGTGCCAAGCAACGAGTTGTTCTTGTGTTAGTGAATTCTCACGTTTAAATTCATGATCAAGTTTGATATCCGTTCCTTCAATCAAAAATCGCATCGACAAGCGGCCATCGCTGCGGTAGCGAAACCGGACTTCGAGTTTGGACTTCTCGGGCAAGTCACTGGGGATTCCACTGATGTCACAGTGCCCAATCAAAATACATGCATCCGGCGACTTGCTTTCACCTTCAACAACTTGCAACATAATCGATGTTTGACCCTTCCTCAGGCGAAACTGTCTCCGCGCCGTAATAGGCAAAGGACTATTACGAGGGATGATGTGCCCGGTCCGTGGTCGACCCGTGGCAGGCTCGACACCAATCACACCTAGACTGTGCGAGTTGACATTTTTGACGGTAAACCGAGCTGATTCTCCAGCGCGTTCACTTAAGCAAATGGCTGCGTGCAAGGCGGCGCCGTGCGCAACGGCTTCGTCCGGTGATACCGATTGATCGAGCGGCCGATTGCTTAGTTGCGTTAACATATCGTTAATCGTAGGCATCCGAGTTGACCCACCCACAAGCAATATGCGATCGATCGCATCCCATTCTAATTGTGCTGCTGTTAGAGTTTGTATTGTCGTAAATCTCGTCCGCTCTACCAAGTCGCTGGTCATCGCTGCAAATTCGTCACGCGTTAAAGTAAAGCTAATTGCGTTACCTTGATAGTCGCATGTCAAAGTGCATTCTTGGCGGGCGGTCAGTGTATGTTTGGCATCTTGGGCTTCCCGCCAAATTCTTCCTAGAGTATTGGGGTCGTCCCGCGGGTCACTGTCGTGTTCAGCGATAAATTTGTTAGCAAGCATATCAACAATCCGCTGATCCCAGTCAATTCCGCCCAACTGCACATCACCATCGGTCGCGAGTGTAACGAATTCACAGCCGTCAATTTTCACGATACTAACGTCAAACGTGCCACCCCCAAGGTCATAGACTAAGATGGTTTGCGGGGCAGTTTGTGAGTTAGGGTCGGAGGATTGTTGAGCGCCATAAGCAATGGCCGCCGCCGTGGGTTCGTTGATAATATCAAGAACATCAATGCCCGCCATATACCCAGCATCTTGCGTCGCTTTACGACGAGCTTCGTCAAAATAAGCGGGTACAGTGATGACGGCGTATTTGAAATCGCCAATGCGCTGTTGAACATCGTCGCGGAGTTTTTTTAGTATGTATGCTTGCAGTGCTTCCGGGGGATATTGTTGACCGCCAAATTCTTGTTCAAAACTACGGTGCCCAAGATAGCGTTTACTATGTTCGGCGACAGCATCGTTATGAGTAGCCTTTGCTTTGACGGCTTCTTTACCCACAATAACATCGTCACCTTCAAACAACAAAACGCTCGGTGTGATCTTGTCACCTTCACTATTTTCGAGCGTTCGTGGTTGCCCATGTTCATCTAAGATCGCGACGGCCGAGTACGTTGTCCCTAGGTCGATTCCGATTGCAGGGTGGTTTTGTGGATTCATGATGTTGATTGCTGTGGAACTGCTTGATTAGTTAATACAGTGTTATTCATTAGATTAGTTATTGTCGCGTGATGTTACTAAATTGCTTAAGTGACTTTAAGGCAGCCCCGGAATCAATTGCTTCAACTGCTTGGTTTGCACATTCTGGTAATGACGAATGGGGTCGAGCAAGTGAGATAGCTGCTGCGGCATTGATAACGACGATATCTCGAGAAGCGCTTTGTTCGCCCTGAAGTATGTTCATAATACAGGCGGCACTCTCTGTTGGATTTTCGACATTCATTGTAGCAAGGGATTGTGATGTCAGACCAAAGTCTGTTGGACGCCATGCTAATTCTCGAGTGGTTGAGCCAGTGACCTCGGTCACGAAAGTAGTGCCCTCGAGCGTAATTTCATCGAGACCATCTTCGCCGCACACGACAAAAGCACGTCTTGTTTCTAGCAAAGCGAGGGCCGCGGAAAGGCGTGTTCGCAGGACGGGCTTGCCGACACCGAGTAGTTGATAGGGTGCCCTAGCGGGATTGCAGAGGGGACCGAGTAGGTTGAAAATAGTGGGAACTTCGATACTACGTCGCACTGCTCCCACATGTCGCATGGCTGGATGGAACAACGGTGCAAAGCAAAAACAAATTCCTGCCTCCTCGAGAGATTGTTGCATGACATCGACCGACGCTTCGATATTGACGCCGAGTTCAATGAGCACATCCGCGGAACCCGTTTTGCTGGTGATGCTGCGGTTTCCGTGCTTAGCGACGGCAATACCAGATCCCGCAGCTACAATCGCCGCCGCCGTGGAAATGTTGAAAGTCCCTGAGCCATCTCCACCCGTGCCACAGGTATCTACGAGGTCGTCTCGGGAAGACTGCAAAATCGTCATGTGTGTTCGCATGGCTGCTGCAGCACCGGCAATTTCCTCGACCGTTTCTCCTTTGGCCACGAGCGCAAGTAGGAATGCTCGAATATCATCTTCAGCACACACTCCCTGCATTATTAGATCGATCATCTCTGCCATTTTCTGTTGGGACAAGTCTGTGCCGGACTCGATTTGTTCGATGGTATCGGTAAGCATGGTGTGAATTCTTACAAGCAGTGGTTTATCAGATGTGTCGAAAAACGTCTTTTTATTATAACGTGCGATTGAAGATATTGAATATTTGACTTATTCGTTCTTACAACCGATAACCAATGATAATAGCTTTGTGTTTTTTAGGTATTCATTATGTCACGACGTTTAATAATCGACTGTGATCCAGGAATTGACGATGCGGTCGCACTATGTGTTGGATTGTTTGCACCTGCTTTGGACATTGTGGCTGTTACTGCCGTTGAAGGCAACGTGCCTGCAGAAATGGCTAGTACGAATGTACAGACAATTATTGAACGTCTCGATCCCCCTAAAATCCCGCGTATTGGGTGCGCTTCACCCTGTGACAATTTGGACTATCGTGACGCGCGCTTTGTGCACGGCAAAGATGGTCTGGGTGAAATAGGATTTGAAACGTCTTCGCACCACCAGCGCAAGCCATCCGAAAAGATCATCTGTGACGAGGTCAAAGCCGATCCGGGCAATATTAGCATCTTGTGTTTAGGGCCGTTAACGAATATAGCGCGCGCAATGCAACGTGATGTGGCGTTTATTGAAAATGTTGACCAACTTATCATGATGGGTGGCAGTGTCGCTGGTATTGGGAATATTACGACAGCGGCAGAGTTTAACATCTATTGCGATCCTGAAAGCGCGCAGCAAGTATTTGACGCTCCGGTGCAGAAAATATTGATACCGTTAGATATCACGATGCAAGTACATTTCACGCTTGATTTTTTACGAGAGCTGCCGGATAAAACATCTAGAATAGGACGTTTTCTGAGAAAGATTTTACCACATTTGTATCGCAACTATCGGCAACGATTGGGGCAGGAAAGTGTTCATATTCACGACGTTGTCGCATTAATGCAGTTACTGGAACCCGAGTTGTTCGAGCTGGTTTCAATGGCTGGCCAGGTCGAAGTAGGCGGAGAACTATCTCGAGGTGCGACGTTGTTCGATCAGCGCAGTAAACGTCAGTGGCCCAATAACATGGAAGTTGCCCGAGTGATCGATGTAACGGCAGTAAAACAAGCTATTTTACGATATCTGGATCCGCAATTGGGATTTTGACCACGATATAGGAAAAAATGGGGTCTTCTTCAAATCGGAGTTGCCGTGGTCGGGAAAACTCCGCTTAAAAACTGCCGAAAAAACCTATTTTGGACGGGTCTTAAATGTCGATTATTCCACTACAACCGGAATAATCGGAACTACGTCTTATCTTGGCGATTTTGCGCGCATGATAGCATGCACTGCAATAGTACGCTGATATGACACAGTTTTTGCCTATTTTTTTGTTTAAGCACCTGTTTGAAAGAGGGAAATCAAATGGCCCGTAAAGATGCCATAAAAAACCTTAAAAAAGTACTCGAAAAACGTCGTGATGCTATGCGCAAAGCGCTTGCTGGTGACTTTACCGATCTCAACGATCTCCGTGAAACATCAGGCGATGCTGTCGATGTGGCTCTCGATTCAGCTCAGAATGAGCTCAATTCCCAACTTGCTGAGGTTGAAAATCGCGAGTTAGGTCAAATTGAGATTGCGTTAGAGAAGATGCAAGCCGGAAGTTTTGGGCTCTGCGAAATCTGCGAAAAAAACATTCCGCTAGCTCGTTTGCAAGCACTGCCCTACGCGACGAATTGTATCGATTGCCAGACGAAAAAAGAAATGTATGGCGAGGATTGGGGCATTGACGAGAATTCAGAAGTTTATCAGTAGCGCCAGCTAAGTGTTGGTTTGTTTGAGCGTCTGCAGTAAATAGTCTGCACTACCGAAGAAAATTGAATACATGAAAAAATGGGGGGGTGGGAACCTGGCGAGCAGCCTAGGTTTACCTGTATTAATTAGCTGCTGGGGTCACGCTGTAACTCTATGTGTAGTGCTGAGCCTAACCAACCTCGGCTTGATATCAGCCCAAGAGCAACCTGTTTCGGTGACACTCAATGCTCGTGCACGGTTGTTCGAGCAACTTGCCAAAGATGCCGCTGCCTTTGATCAGCGCAATATCCTCAAGCAAGTTGTGAGGCTGGCGAAGCCGAGCGTCGTTCATATACAGACGCGCAAATTGGTGGACAAAAATTCTCGCCGCACTGTTGAAGAAGCGGGGTCCGGGTTCGCGATTGAGATTGATTCGAAAAAATATATTTTGACTAACCGCCACGTAGTATTTCCGGCGGTGCTTGATGGAGTTAAGATATCACTCGAAGATGGTCGCATGTTAACGCCTATCAAAATTGCTTCCGACCCAGCGAGTGATATAGCGTTGGTCACCATTAAGGAATCGCACTTATTGATTTCTGCTCGAGTCGGCAACAGCAGCAAGATGGAGATCGGTGATTTTGTTGTGGCGATCGGAAGTCCGTTTGGCCTGAGTTATTCTATCACGTATGGTATCGTTTCGGCGAAAGGTCGGCGGGACCTAAAGTTGGGCACTGACGGTGTGATGGTTCAGGATTTCATGCAAACGGATGCTTCGATTAATCCCGGTAATAGTGGAGGGCCGTTAGTGAACCTACGTGGTGAGGTGATTGGCATCAACACGGCGATAGCTAGTAGCTCCGGCGGAAGTGAAGGGATCGGCTTCACTATTCCAGTCAACATGGCTATGGTGATTGCTCGTCGTTTGGAATCTGGTGGTACGATCGCCAATGCATACCTCGGCATACGTATGGATCATGATTTTACGGATGCGACGGCTGCAAAATTAGGATTAAGCCATGCCCGCGGCGTGCGGGTGACGGGAATCACTAATGGTTCACCTGCTAACCGAGCGGGATTACAAGCGGATGATGTATTGTTGAGTTATAGCGGAACTATGATCGAAGACGATGATCATCTAGCGAATTTAGTCAGCCTGACTCCAATTGGTCGCGAGGTTTCGTTGCTGCTATTGCGGAATAGCAAACCATATAAGGTCAACGTCAAAGTAGCCACTCGCATCAGCGGTGAATAAAAAATTCTAGTACGTGAGCGCCTGTCGGCTATTCCACCAAGTTTTGGCAGATGTCAAACATCACATCGAGATAGTGTTGGCATTCTGCGAGGTTCATGGTTAGGGGCGGACTGATGCGGATCACGTTACCAGCTAAGGCTCCAAGTAAATGAATAGCTTGCCCGTCCGCGTTACCTTCATAGCATGCGCGGATAACATCATTGGCAACATCGTCACTGGGCTTGTCGCCGATGTCTGCACATTCAATACCCCAAACACAACCCTCACCGCGGACATGAGCGATGACGCGAGTCTCTTTTAGTCGAACTAAACCTGCTTCGATTACAGCAGACAATTCGAGGCCCTTGGCAATCACGTTGTTTTGTTCAAATTCGTCGAGTGTCGCTAGGACTGCGGCCGATGAAAGTGGATTTGCACTCCAGGTATCAGAGGCCTCGCCATAATCCAGACATTCAAAAACGTCACTTCGCCCGACAGCCGCACTTGCAGGAACACCATTGGCGAGTCCTTTTCCTAGCAATACGATATCTGGTTCGATTTCGTAATGTGTGAAGGCATACATTGGCCCAGTCCGTCCAAAATTTGCTTGAATTTCATCTAGGATAAATAGCAAGTCATGATCGCGACAAAATTGTTGTAGCAATTGCAGGTATTCTTTTTGTGGATGCAGAGAACCGCCGCCTCCGAGGTAGGGTTCAGTAATGATGCAACACAATCGGTCGCCACATTCATTCCAGAGTGCATCAAGTTCGGCTTGATACGACGTCAGGTTGAGTGGCTGTTTGCGAGATTCAATATCAATGCATTCAGCCTTGGGAAAACTCAAGAATCGTACTCGTTCGTCGCGTTCTTTATCTTGTTCACTACCCGTGACTGCGCCAGCTAAGCCTTTCTTACCGTGGAAGCCACCACGTGTGGCGATGATCATGTCTTTGCCCGGAGTTCTTTTCATGGCAGCCCACAGTGCTTTTTGTACCGCTTCGCTACCACTTGCGGACCACATGATTTGGTTAATGCGTGAACCGCCTGGAGCGGATTGCAGGCTTGCGATTAGCCGTTGGTTCGCTGCCGCTTCTATCTCTGTGATGGCATTGTAAGCGGTGAGTGGAACACACTTTGCATATTCGCCACCAGCGGTCAGAGCGCTTAACCCAAGATATTCTTGGACGCGGTTCCACCAAGAAACTGGATTGTGACCTAGATTTGCAACTAAGACGCCAGATGTGAAGTCAGCAAGTTTACGACCTTCGGGAGTGTAATGATAACTCCCGGCGCTGTAGCTAATAACACATTGGCTCGGCGTAAATGTACGGATCGCGTAGGGTTCTTGGTCCAAAATCTGAGCGCGGACTTCATTGCTTTGAGGTTCGTTATCAAATTGAATAGGTTGAGCAGGTTTCATGATTTACTTCTAGGGTGTGGTAGTAAGTGGATGTTTTGAATGATGGTTTAATGAGTGTACAGTAGCTGTTAAACTTGTCCATCGTAAAGTACTTTCCCTTGGCTGATACCAGGCGTGTACATGACGAGTCCACCTTGTGGATCGTTTACGTTAACAATACAGTTGGGATTGCCGGCGGCGTGTTCTGCGAGGATAGCTTCCATCGCTTGGACTGTCGCCACGGTTTGTCGGTCGGCTGAAATATCATTGTAGTTCAGTGCTTGAATTTCTTTTAGCCGTATAGCTAGATCGTTGGAATCTGCCGAATTTTTAACAAATGCAACTTCTCGCGCAAATTGTTCTAATACTTCGATGCCGTAACCACGTTGACTGCGGCTTCCATTGGGTTCGACAAATGTACCGTTGTAATGATTGTTCATCGAGTTCTTCATGGCGTGTGGGGTTTTTTCCTCGACCGTGCATTCCACGCCACGTTTACGACTGTGTCCATTCCATACTCCGTTGTCAAAGCGAAATTGCACTTCTTGCTCTACGTAGCCGGGAAAATTATCTGGCGTGACCCAACTGGTATGAATATCAAAGGCAGCTTCGCGGCCACTTTCGTATTCATAAATCATTTGCAACTGAACACTGTCCCACGTATTGCCCTGTGCTTCGCCGACGAGACCTCGTTGCCCAGTACAACTCACACTTTTCAATTTCCCACCAAATGTAAAATCGATGAGCTTGATGTAATGTACGGCGACGTAAGTGCCAGGATTACGACCTTGAATCCACTCGGCGAATTGAGAGCCAGATATTTCTTTAGGTTCCAAAAGTGTGCAATACCCGTTGTTGACGTGTTGCAAGATGTTGTCATGAACTAGGGTGCGTAGTTTTTTATGATCAGGGTCAAACAATTTGTGATAGACGACTTTGCAAATAACGCCTGCGGATTGCGCGGCAGCGATGATCTGGTCAAGTTGTTGTAGAGAGAGGACGGATGGTTTTTCGATCAGGACATGCTTGCCAGCAGCGATGGCAGCCATTGCCGCATCAAAATGTCGGTCATCGGGAGTGGCGACACAAACAAAATCTATGTCATGCGCTAATAGTTGTTGCATACTGTCGGGTTCGACGTAGCTAGTGAAGTTGTTGATGCGATCGCCAGCGGATTCTTTGTATTGAGCGGCACGTTTTCCAGTACGGCTAGCCACGGCTGCGATGTCGAGCGAAATGATGCCGGTTCGAGAATCATGAATTCCGTGTTGGTATGCGTTTTCGAAGAATGGACGGTATGTCTCTTCGAAGATCATCCCCATACCGACCATACCGCCGTGAAGTTTCTGAATTTCTACCATTGCCGGACTCATTTCCATCGTTTCTGCTAAAAGATACCCAAAGTTTTACATATCGCCGCGAATAGTGGCATCTTTTATTCTAAGCCGATTTGCACCCTCTTGCACGGTGGGGTACTGTTTTCCAAAATGAACATTCACCTTACCTAAGTTATTTTAATCAACAGGTTCTAAGAGTATATATGAGTGACAACCCAAGTGTAATATTATCGGGCTTTGCAGATGAAGCAGCCAATCAAAAAACCGTCGACCAGCAGTTCTCGGCATTTGCCGCTTTAGGTTTGCAATACTACACCATCCGGTTTATCGACGCCGGCAATGGAGTCAAGAACGTGATGCTGCTGAATAAACGTGAAGTGAAGTACGTCAAGAAAAAACAGGACGAATATGGCCTAAGTGTGTCGTCGTTGGGGAGTCCCATTGGTAAAGTTAAATTGCTTGACGTAGATGATGGAACCCATAACCAGTACATCCCATTCAAGAAATATCTTAAGAACGATGTTCAGCGAGCCTGTGACTTAGCAAATGAATTTGGTGCTAAACTCATGCGGGGCTTTGCTTTTTATCATCCACGCGGCGAAAGTCCTTATGACTACGTCGATCAGGTAGTTGATCAGCTCGGCGATATTGCCGAATTGTGCGACCGCAACGGGCTGACGTTTGGACTCGAAGTGGAAGCGAACCTTGTCGGACAGTGTGGCCCGACCCTGGAACTGCTACACAAAAAAGTGAACCACCCAGCGATGCTCACGATTTTTGATGCGGCAAATATTGTCACGCAAGGGTATTCTTCCGATGAACTGTTTCTGCACTATTACCAGATGAAAAAAGGGTTGGGTTGGATGCACATCAAAGATTATCGCCATCCCGAACCGGTCAATCGAGTCGGGCATGTGGACGAAGATGCGTTGAAATATTTTGTACCCGCAGACATTGGTGATAGCGGTCATGAGGCGATCTTGCGGGACTTCCGTGACTATATACCTACGATGAATCGTCGTTTGAGCAAACGTGGAATCCCAGGAGTCTTTTTGGATCTTGAGCCTCATGTGAAAGGTGGCGGTCAGTTTGGTGGATTCAGCGGTCCTGACGGTTTAGGCGTCGCTTTACGAGGCCTTTGTAATGTATTGGATTACGTAAAAATTGACTATCACTTGCGTGACTTCAATGACATCATTGCTGCCCGTGGATTTTAGTCTATTGAGCGTTGTACGTTAGCGAGTAAAAAGATGGCAGATATTCAAACCATTGGCGGTTGCCAGAAGTGTGCTAGCGAGAGTTTGACATGCAAATACAATTTCTTCGGCGAAGGTGAACTACAAATCCACTCGTGGGAACATAAATGCCTCGATTGTGGTAATCGATTAACAACCGCCTATCGCAATGATGATGAAGATATTGTATTTGCTGACGAAGATGTTGATCACTGTCCGTATTGTGGCCGCGCACCGGCTTGAAGTGGAACAAGATGCTCTCGGTCCGTTGTCGAGACTAAAATGGTACACTAGGTGCTAATCGAAGTGTTTCAATTCCCATTCTCACCTTATAACAAAGAACAGAGTCCCTTCCCATGCGTGGAATTCTAACATCAATACCTTTTGCTTTAATTACCGTTATCTGCTGGGGTTCTTATGGGCCCGTATTGCACCATGGAAAAGCGGGTATGGATCAAAATGCATGGGCGCAGCTTTTGTGCGTCGGCTTGTCGTATTTTATTATTACGGTGATTGTACCCGTTTATATTCTCCAGACTAAAGGGGAGTCGGGTGAATGGAACACAGGTGGTGTGAAGTGGGGCATTGGAGCAGGATGTTGCGGCGCGTTAGGTGCCTTAGGAATCATTACAGCGTTGACCAATGGTGGATCTCCCGTCTATGTCATGCCGATCGTATTCGGTTGTGCACCCGTGGTAAATACGTTTGTTTCCATTTGGATGGGAAAACTGTTTGACAAAATGACACCGGGGTTCTACCTGGGTATTATCTTGGTGGCTCTTGGAGCGGCTGGTGTTTTTGCCTTTAAGCCCAAAGCGGATTCAACTCCTACTCCTTCTGCCGATATTGTGGCGCCTCAAACCGTAATAACACAAGATAGTTTTTCCCCCGCTGAAAAAGATGGATCCAACATAGTACAGCCTCCATCAAAAGCACCCGCTAGTCTCTTTTTTATTGTGGGAGGCATTTGCTTAACCGTCGTATGCTGGGGGGCTTACGGATCGCTACTTCACAAGAGCCAGCATCACATGGACGGTAGTCGGTTACGGCCATTGTTGTGTGTGGGCATCGCTTATTTCGCAATTGCTGTGATTGTTCCGATTCTGATAATGAGCGCCAGTGAAAGTGGTTTTCCCAAGGAGCCGACACTTGGTGGTTGGTCTTTTTCTATGTTGGCTGGAGTCTTTGGTGCGGTCGGAGCGTTTGGTATTATCCTGTCGTTCACTTTTGGAGGTAAGCCAGTGTTTGTGATGCCGTTAGTATTTGGTGGTGCTCCGATTATCAATACGATCATTTCGGTTATAGAAATGGAAGCCGTGGGCGAAGTGCAGGGCATGTTCTATGGTAGTTTGACCACGGTGATCATTGGCGCTATTGTGACGCTTGTGAATGCCCCTAAACCGGGCCCACCGCAATCATATATCGATGCACCAGAAGGCTCTAATGATTTGGCAGAGGTCGATGCCGCCGAATAAGGGGGAATGCTATGACCAGCCCACACGATCTAATGCTCCAAGTCGACACACTGCTTAGCCATGTGTGGATGGTTCGTACTTTTTTAAAACATAGCGACGAAGCTGAGGACGATGATGAATTACGAGCAGTCCACCGCGGGCTCTACGATTATGCTCTGTCGCTTGGTAGTCACTATGCCAATGATGATGCCGAAAGCTATTTGAAACAAGCTAAAAAGAAGTTCCGCAGGTTGCGTGAAGCGAATGATTTATTTCAGGAGATCCAGTCGGAGATCTCTAATCATACTAATTTCAAGATGGCGGCTAGATCACTCGCAGCGGTTGTGAATGATGTTGCAGAGTTATTGGACATCTGATCACAAATTGAGCAGCGGATCATGGAGAGGGTCGATGCTTGGCTATAGTTCTTCGTCCTGTGACCACTCGACCATTACATTTGTGGAGATACCACCTCGGGCACTGAATTTCGCTGTAAGTTGAATCCACTTGGGATCCAGTACGGCTACGAAGTCGTCGAGAATTGAGTTGGAGACATTTTCATAAAAGATTCCATCGTTGCGGAAGCTTTGCAGATAGATCTTTAGACTTTTTAATTCGACGCATTTCTCGGCGGCGATATAGTTGAATGTCAGTTCCCCAAAATCTGGTTGTCCCGTTTTGGGGCATACCGAAGTGAATTCTGGGCAAATAATTTCGATTTCGTAATCACGGTGTGGAAACTCATTTGTAAAAGTCTCTAACAATTCACGTCGTGATTCTGGTGTGTGCGATATAGTCATCAAGTTCTACTCCTTCTCGATTTCCTCTTATTGTGTCATGATGTTTAAAGAAGGGCAAAGGGGGGGTACACGGAGATATGTGGCGGTGAAAGTAGCAGAGATTTATCGATCGATTCAGGGCGAGGGCTCGTTAACGGGTACTGAAAGCGTGTTTGTGCGGTCTAGTGGGTGTAATTTACGCTGTTGGTTCTGTGACACACCCTATACGTCTTGGGATCCTATCGGTGAAGATATATCGGTGAACGAAATCATGTCACGTTTGTCTCAATGGGATTGCCAGCATGTTGTCTTGACTGGCGGGGAACCCATGTTGTTCGCTGAGATGTTGCCGTTGTGTGATCGACTACGGGCCGAGAACTATCACATCACAATTGAAACCGCTGGTACTCTATATTTACCTCTGCAATGTGATTTGATGTCGATTAGTCCCAAAACTGCCAACAGTGCACCGGATATCCACGAACACCCACACTGGCATCAGCGACATCAACGCACTCGGTTTGCCCCCAATGTGATCCGCCAGTTGTTGGAACATCATCAATGCCAAGTCAAATTCGTGATCGATAGTGAAGCCGATTTGGATGAAGTTTCCGCCTATATCAAACAATTCCCAGAGCTCTTGTTGCGGCAAATATATTTAATGCCGCAAGGAACATCGCCAGCAGAATTAGCCGAGCGGGAAGATTGGCTGAAACCGTATTGCGAGCAGCAGGGTTATCATTATTGCCCCCGCCGCCAAATCGAATGGTTCGGGTGTGTCCAAGGTACGTAGGGGTTTTTTGGTTGTGTTTTAAGAACCCCTAGGGTTCGATTCCCAGTGCTTCGGATAACGGGTCGGCATTAGGCCCACAGAATCCAAGGTGGCTATGTTTGCGCCAGCCTTCGGCGTATTCGAACTTGCCGGAAATCGTTCCGAGTTGTCGGTCTAGATCTTGCATTGTATTCAGGTATGAATCGAGCCCTTGGCTTTCGTCGAGCCATTGTTTTTGGCTTTGATGTAGCGCTAACATTTCACGCTTGCGCGCTTGCAGCGCACTTACATCGATAAAACAACTAGGAGTGATCAATTCACCCAACGGGCCGTAATGCGAATAGGGTTGCGCGTGATAAACCGTGACAGGTTTTTCAATTGCCGTGGTGACGGGTGTGGTGGGATAATTAGGCATGCCGCGGCAAAATGCCGAGGTTACCGCGAGTCGACACGTTGTCGTGTGATCTTCCATGTAATCCGTTGGCGAATGCGTCAGTAGAATATCGGGTGCTACATTACGGATAATTGCAGTTAGCTTCGCCAAAGTTGGCTGGTTGTAAAACACCTCTAGATCATTGCACAAGGGTTGATGAAATGTTGCACCAATAAAGTTGGCGGCAGCTTGTGATTCCGTCCGTCGGATCCCCGCCGCTTCCACGGCATTATGTGTTGTGCTGCCACAACAACCAGTGGCGATGTTCATATAGTGCAGTTCGTAGCCAACTCGGCCCAATCGCATCAATGTTCCGGACATTAGAAATTCTATGTCGTCGGGATGGGCACAAATAGCAAAAGCAACTTTAGGATTTATATCGTTCATGTTTTTTATTTCGAGTTATTCGCCACGTAATGACGAAATCAAAGGTGCTTGCAGTGTTGCGCGCACAGCAACTAGCCCGGCGACCATTCCAACGATGAGAATAATTCCGATCATGATCACGAGATCGCTGCCCGGCGGTGCTGCTTGAGTGAAGAATATGTGTGGCACTACAGCAAAAGCCGCCGCTAAGACGCCTGTAGCAAGGCCCCCGAGTAGTAGCACAAGGTTTTCCCAAAGCACCATCTTGGCTAATCGTCGTCCGCCGAATCCGACTGCTCTCAGCAGCGCCAATTCTTTGCGCCGTTCTAGGATACTACGTAACTGTACGGTCGCTAAACCAAACGTACCCAATAATAAACCTAACGCTCCTAAGCTCTGAAAAGCACTGATGTATGTATTTTGTACGGCGAGCAAGCTTTCGAGTAGCGACTGTGTGGACTGCATGTCGAGTCCTTGGTCGTTAAAATGATTTTCCAAAACCGTGTCGGACTGACTGTCACCGTGGTTTGTCGCGAGAAAAAATCGATAACCACTGACCTTCGGAAAAACCGTTGTAAAATCCGTTTCGTTGATTAACAAACTGCCCTGTAAAATACTATTGGACAACAAGCCCACGACCTGAAATGTTACGGTCTGGTTGTCATATGTCACGTCAAATTGTTCCGCTGTGCCTAGATAAAGCTTCAGGCTATACAGGGCAGTATTTTTATCGAGGACAACTGGAATCGGATCGTCCGGAGTACCCGCATGTGGCGGCCTATCGGAATCTAGCAGATGCCAGGGGTTTTGCTGTAATGCGTCTCCACCGGCCTGCGTAGCCCAAGTAAACGGTGTTACTGTCGTCGTGCTGTTTGCGTTGTGGTCATACTGATCGACAAAAGTTTGTGGCACTCCTAAGACGCGTGGTTGCATAGCTTGATACACATTTGAGCAACTCGCATCGTCGCCATCGCGATACCGCAAACACTGGATAGACTCATTTTCTAGTTGTGCCGCTCGTTGTTTTCCTAAAACTGCAATCCGCAGATCATCTTGGCCCAGATTTTCGTAAACAGGCATCGAGCTTAATCCCCAATAATCAAACCCACCTTTTCCGGCAGCTGAAGGTGTAAGTTTAAATGATCCCATCGAGATTAGTAAAAAGGAAGCCATTGCCATCAAACCGATTGTTAACACGCTACGACTGGGATTTCGCCCCGTATTACGTGCAGCGAGCCAAGCAAGAGGTTGTGAAATGTTTCGTATGGACTTCGCTTTCCAGCCTCCCCGCAAGTACTGTCGAATCAACAGCAGCAGTGCTGATAATACGCTGAAGCCACCCCCAACAAACGCACCAGCCTGACCCTCGCTACCCATCCGATCGCCCAAACCAGGCATGGCAGCAACAACGGCTAGCAGAATTCCTGTTACCAGTAAAATAAGGGCTATCCATTTGGAACGTGTTTGATTTGTTGGGTTTGATGAAATTGGCGGTTCCGTATTTCCTCCCAGTAATCGGCAAGCAGTTACTTCCTTAGTTGCGCGGATAGCCCAAGCGATAGTGGCGATAGACATCATGACACCCAGCAAATATCCAATTACTAAACTGCGAGACGAAATATGAAATTCCAAAAACGAAGTGGCAATGGCATCGACCCACCAAGTGCTGAGACCCGCCAACATGATTTTCCCATAGCCAATGCCTAATCCACACCCAATAAACGCTCCGATACTCGCGACGATTGCCGCCTCGCCTACCCATAGTCGAGTGGTTTGTTTGCGGTTGAGTCCCACAGCTAGCAATAATCCAATTTGGCTGGCGCGCTGCTGAATCCCCAATCGAAATAGCACAACAATAAGCATCAGGGCCGCGGCAATGACAAATAAACTGAGGCCGAGGAACAGTCCATCAAAGGGCGTTGAACCACTGGATGCGGCCAATCCATTTCGTTTGACGGCCACAAATTGCATGTCCAAATTATTTCCTTTATCCGCGTCGTGAGCTGCTTGTTGTAACAACGCCGTTAGAGACTCGGTGCGATCATTGTCAGTAAAGCGGACGCTGGTAACATTTCCAAAACGGCTGCCCCACAGTCGCTGGCCGACTGCTAGATTGACGAAAGCTTTGGGGGTTGTGCGGTGGTTGTTCCAATAGTTGTCATCTTGCCCGCGAATTCGATGAACAAGTGGGAATGGTAAATCCCAGTCATTGATCGATGCTTGGTCGGTAACTCCGGGCACTTCGGGTGTTAACGCAGGATCTGTTATGAGCGTAGGCGCGTTTTCAAATAAAGCGGCCTGACGTCGCGTGTAGGGACGTCGGGGCGCTGTCAGCGGTAAGATATCGAGGACTTCGAGGTCAATAAAATATTCTTCTCGTTCACCGTGTGTTGTTTCGGGGGCAAAATAATCGACACGCAGCCAATCCCCTTTTTTGATTTGCAAATCATCGGCGAGCCAATCGGAAATAACAACTTGATTGTCGCCGAGGACTATTGGCATTCCATTTACATTGAGCAACGGTCCCAGCGACTCCATGGAATCTACAGCGGTAATTAACGAATAGGGTGTGATGCTGTTGTATCGCTGCCCAGTCCGCTTTTCAGTGACTGGGCCACCCGCAGGCTGAGGTGTCTCAGCGGACGGAACTTTCATCATGGCGTTGGCGAGATACGTCAGTACGGTTTGCGATGAATGTTCTAAGGTTTGTTCAACCATGGCGACGGTGGGGTCATCGAGCATCATGCGTTGACTGGAAAGACTGTGGTATCGCATGACTGTCGTCAGTTCTGATTGGGAGTCATTCTGGTTTGGATTAAACTCCAAAATGATTTCGTTTAGGAGCAAACCATAATCTTCGAGCGTTGGTTTCAGTGCGGCTTGCAGCGATTCACTAGCAGTCTTATTGGGCGGATTATCAATTTTTCCGGAGGCGACCAGGATGGTGTTTATTTTGTCTTGTTCTTCCAGTACTTTTTGCAAGCCTGGGAGATTAACGAAGGCGTTTAAGGAAGATTGCTGCGAGGGTGACAGCGAAAATCTACCAAAGCCAGTTGCGGGAATAATCGCCGATACGATCAGTCGCGGTACGCTGCGGATGCGATCTTCTTTGTTACCTAGAGAACTGTCAGCACTGACTTGTTTATTGTCGGGCAGTCGCAAAGTGACAAGATCGCCAACGTTAACCTGCAGCTCGTCCGCGAGTGTTTGATTGAGGACAATTTGATCATTCAGTGGATGGATGGACTCTTCTCGATCGGTTAAATCGAGCTGCCAAAATTCTTTTCGCACTCCCAGTACTAAAACATTCCCCGCAACTCGTGAGACAGCATCCAGCTGGTTTTCGGACTCGGTGGATTGCAAGGTCCCCTGCGGAAACAAGATAGCCCCAGTTGCTGTACGGTAAGAATTTTTAAACTTAGGTTCAGTTTGAAGTTCCGCAACGAGCTGTTCACGAAAAAAGTGTTGGGCAATGAGGAGCTCGTCGATTTGTCCGAGCCGTCCCAGTGTCAGATCTTTTAGGCTGCCGCGCATACTATCGCCAATGAGCAAGGCACCCGTGAGGACGGCTGTGGCGGCCGCAACTCCTAAGGCCACGGCGAAATTTATGCGCCAGTGGTGAATTAGGCTGCGACGAATGAATTGCCATTGAACCATAGTATTGAGTGATCTTTTAAATGTTGTTGGGCGTTACTTTACTAGCGGAGTTAATTGACCTGCTGATAATTCCAACTGCTGGTCGAGTCTTTGCGATAGCTCCTGACTATGAGTAACGACGACTAGAATCATTTGTTCTTGGCGTTGGATATCTAACAGCAGTTCGCCGATTTGCTGAGCATTTTCATGGTCAAGGTTACCGGTTGGTTCATCAGCAAGTAGCAGCATTGGTTTGTTTATTAGTGCGCGAGCCACTGCGACTCGCTCTCGTTCACCTCCGGATAATTCCGCCGGACGATGATGGCTGCGATCTGTTAGACCGACGCGTTCGGTTAGCTCTTCAGCCCGCGCAATATCAGCTGCTGTTGGTTTACCACTAGCTAGCGTTGGAACCAAGATATTTTCAAAGACGCTTAACTGGGGCAACAAATGATGTTCTTGGAATATGAAGCCAATATTTTTGTTGCGGAAATCGGCGAGAGTTTGTTCGCCCATGGCGAAGGGATCCTCTCCGCCGAAAAGGACCGAGCCACTGCTTGGTGTGTCTAGTGTACCGAGTATATGTAGTAGCGTGCTTTTGCCGGAGCCACTGGGGCCAACAATGGCAACGTTCTCGCCGGCGGAGAGCTCGAAATTCAGATCATGTAAGATTCGCAGAGGTTCACCGCGAGTGGAATATTGTTTGGATAGATTGTTAGCAACTAGGGTAGTCATATTGAGATGTTACTTAGTGTGGTAATGTTGCAGAAAATTTAAGTTGAAAAACGATGGAGTTGTCAAATTATGGGTTTGTTAACAAAGCGACGGTACCGAGCCCATAGAACGTATATTCGACGTCACAGACTTCGTCCCACGCGGCGCCCAAAAAACCACCGCTTGTTTGTTCTAAGCTACTAGCATACCGCATTAGCCGTTGTTTATCGATTTCGGAATCGCCGTTGAGGTCTTGCAGCGTCAAAAAACCGGTGAAGGAGCTCAATATATCGGCAATTGGAATGCGTGTGTTGGCTCGCAACCCGCCTTCATCATTCTGCATTTCAGCGAGAAATTCAACGGTTCGTGTGACGACTTGTTCCGGTAACGCAGCTAGAATTTTGAGGACACCGATTGCAGCGGCTGTGGGATTTGTGCCACCACGCTTTTGCACTCGAATTTCTCGGAAGCCGCCTTCATCACTTTGTTGCGACATGATGAATTCAATGAGATGCTCGGGGTTGCTCAGCGGTCGTTCAATCAATTCACGACAGAGTAAAACTAAAAACGAGTTGTAGGTGCTACTGCTACCGCCCTCGGCTGTGCGAGCGTACCCCCCGTCTTCGCGGCGCAATGTTTCAAAATAATCAGAGCATTGGTCACGCCAATTTGGATGAGCTTTTTCATAGATATCGATACCGGCAGCGTTGTCTAACAACGTGGCGGCGTAGATGAGTGAAGCGAGGTCGACGATCGATTGCTCGGTGGTGAGTTGCGAGGTCAAATATTGAGCAACGCGTTGGGCGGGATCGCCGAACAGTTCGCCGGTCATCGCAAGTGTTCGAAGTGCAAATGCGGTGTAATATAAATCGCTGCCACCTTCGCGTCCGGAAAATCCACCATCGCTTTGCTGGCATCTCCAAATCCAATTGGTGTGGCGTTGCCGTGTTTCATCATCAACGTAGCCAAGTGAAGTTGCGAGGCGAATCGTTAGTTCCTGTAGATACGCTGGCATGATATTGGATACGTGGCGGGCTGGTGGATTTGATAGTTGTTACTCGATTGTCGAGTGCTGCAGGTATGATTCGAGTTGCGTGCGAAGCTCTGCTGGAATTTCTTGTGCAGTAGGAGCTTGGCTAGAGGTGATTTTACAACAGACGGTTGTGATACTGCCGCTAGCCACTGGTTTACCAGCAACGCTAAACGCGTGTTGATAC
>LWDU01035167.1_pt1 | contig 125657 bp, 122 predicted proteins | sample 727161 | NCBI WGS metagenome assembly LWDU01 (sample SAMN04566230, study PRJNA314399) | hydrothermal vent metagenome | isolation source: deep sea hydrothermal plume seawater | place: Mexico: Gulf of California, Guaymas Basin | collected 2004-07-11
GCCTGCTTAATCAGGTTCTGCCCTTGAACCACAGAAACGGAATGCCGTGTTTGTCTCCAAAACGCTCGTATAGCTTCTCTTTCTTATTAAGTGAGTACATGTCATTAATCAAGGGTTTAAGAGGATTGGCAACGGTTAAACCGAGAACGGATTTGGCCCGCTTTCTCCCGAATTCGTGTCGAAGTATGGGACTTCCCGGTTAACGGCTAACTCTAAAAACCTTGTCCCCCTTTATGATCATCAATGCCAGTCGAAGGACGACACTTCCTGCATGAAAGCAGTAGCGACGGGTGTCATTTTTCGACCCGGCATTCTCACCAGGTGAATTTCACGCTCTACTTCCGGATCGACCAGAGGACGTCCAAGCACGCAACCATCGCCTGAACCCAATCTTCGCGCTGACTCCGGAAGGTAGCATATAGGTTTATATTATATTGTTCGCACACGCCCAGCGTATGCTTCAGCCTACCAGGCTAACCAGATCAAGCCGAGAATGTTCATGACCACCCACATGAACTTCGATCCATTTCTTAATGAAGAAACCGTTGCAGAGGTTCGTGAACACTGGAAGGGTCCTTATCATTTCGGTGCGCCCGACGGGATTGTAGTGAATATGACTAAAGATCTGGTTTGGGTTAGAGAAGGTATTCTTCCCGACTACCCCAATAGCCGTGCTCCGCAGTTTGATTTCACCAATGGACAGCTGATTGTGCCGCATCCAACAACCAGTCGCGAAGAGATTCAGGAACCGTTTGTTCGTGAACAGCAAATTGACCCTGAGAAATACTATCCCGCGGGATATATGCCTCATCTGCTTGAAGAATGGCCAGTGAAAGGCGATATCGTCGTTCCGATGGAAGCCATGCCAGAAAAATTGATAAACAGCATGGGTGCTGCCTGGAGGCAAAAAATAAAGAATCAGGCTATTCGTAAAGAGCAAAGCGAGCAATAGTTCGGTGAACGAAAGCGTCAATCCGGATTTGCAGGAGCTGCGTCGGAAAACTATGCAGCTCCCAGCTACCGACTACTCGTATGCTGGGTGGGATGAGCCTGTCGGCCTGATCCAGATCGATGACCAAATTCGCGTTCCACGTCCAAGCGAATGAAAAGAACGACTTAAACTTGATGCAGGAATTCATCTACCTCACTCACAAACGCATCGGGAAATGAGGCTTTGTTTTTATCCCACCACTCTTTTGAACCTGGCGTGCTCATCATCTGGCGAATGTAAGGCTTGGATTCTGCTTCCCAAGAATGAGCATCTACCAAATGTTCATTGACCCTCTCTCGCTGAGGTCGAAACAAGTGGAACAGGTCGCTCCTCATAAAGTTTCTGCTATTGCACCAATTGCTTCCCAGTTCACAACTCACCTCCACCGACCTTGATGTGATGTTACATCAGAATAGAATTGTCGGCTATCGGGCCGATCGTTCGCACTTGACAAAGTGAAATTGGTGAAATAATGATGCATGTCAGTTTCAGAAAATGGCTGTTATTTCGAAATACAGTTTAAACTCTCTATTTTGACCGACCTCAGGGCAAATAAGATGCTCTCGATAATATTGGTGAGTAAGTAAACAACAGTGCCTGAATGAAAAGGAGCCAATACAGATGAGCAATGCAGAACATCTTAGATACATTCAACAATACTTCGAAGACAATCGCGCAAACTACGCTTCGAAGGTTGCAGAGCTTACCGAAGATGTTGACGCATTCTTTGCAGAGGCAAAAGCAACATTCGAATCGATGCTACCGCACATGGGTTATCTGGATAAGGATAAGCGGGAGCATGTATTCGCCAGCGCCGTACTTACGTGTAGCCTGAATATGGCCCTGGCACTGGCCTGCCAAAAACGTGGAGTTAGTCTCCATGAATACGGCAAGGAAATGTTGAATGGACTGACTACTGCGTTGAAAACCCAGCAAACTCACGAAGGGCAAAGTGAAGCTGTTGACGAAGAAAATGCAGCAAATTTCGCTCGGTTCACTAACGCAGCTGAGCAATCACAGAAGCACCCCCACCCGGGGGAATTTGTTTTTGAAGCCGTCTCAGGGGAGGGAGAGGAATTCCAATGGGGCCAAAATATCAAATCTTGTGCGATCTGTTACATGGCGTCGAAATACGATCTCATGGAACTCGTGCCTTATTTTTGTGCTACCGATGATGTTATAAGCGACCATAGTGATCTGGGATTGTATCGAAGCGGGACGATTGCAGTGGGAGCAAGCCATTGTGACTTCCGATATGGCACAAGCGGTAAGTCACAGCATCTGTCCGGCCTTTACCCAAACCGAATCCGACTGTCAGAGTCCTGACTGTTAAATCGGTCGCTAACCCTCCCAAAACCCTCCTTTTAAGAGAATTGATAATGTTAGACACCATTACAGTCCGCCAGATGCCGTTTGAATTTCCGGACAAGATCGACCCGGTTTTCATCGAGGGCGACCATCAGCAGTCCTTCGCATTCATAGCTGGGTCACTGTTGCTCCCTTAAAGCACTATCGGGTGACTACAAGCGTTTCACCAGGACCAAGTCGCTTCGTTTCAACCTGGCGTACGCCGAAGGTTTCGAGGCTCTCACGATGAATGCGGTCAAGCACATGATGGAGCCAAATGGTTTTGGCGACGACCTACCCGTTTTCATGCAGATGGTTGATGGCACTTCGTCGAAGAACTCGAGCATCGTACCATCGCATTCGACGTTTACGATCACGTTTGCGGTGGCTACTTCTATCGACTGGTGGTAGGCGCCTGGGCACAGTGGCATTTTACGAGCTGGATCCGACGTGTCACTAAATACATGCTGAAGATGAACCCACCGCCGAGGCGACAAACCAACCGGGCGGCTGAAAAAACGGAGGCAGCTCCAATGATTCGACCTGCTTCGGCTCGCAATCTGCTACCGGGCCTGCTCCGTATCTATCTGCCGAATTACACTCCCAACGACATCAAGATTGCACCCGGCATTGAAGTTCTCGCCGACAAGTACACAAAAATGGCGATCAAGACCTCATGACACAAAGGAGTCTGCTAACATCAAAGCTTTTATGAGTCGGTGTTTAGGGCAGCGGCGATGGTGGAGTCGATGAACGGTTTACTGAATGATGCAGCGGTGGTCCAGCGGGTACTTGATCATGTGGACAACCAGACCTCTGACCTGGGCGACACCATCTGGCGTGAGCCAGTAGAGAACTACCATTCTGCGGAGCGATTCGCCGCCGAGTTAGCGCTACTGAAGCACCTGCCTGTACCGTTCTGCCCATCCGTCGCGATCCCGGACGCGGGCAGTTATGTTGCCCGTGTCGCCGCCGGTACTCCGCTGGTTGTCGTTCGCGACGAAAACGGCAAAGTGCGTGCATTCCGCAACGCCTGCCGCCACCGTGGCATGCAGGTGGCGCAAGGTACAGGTTGCACCAAGTATTTCGTCTGCAACTACCACGGTTGGGCGTATCGCCTGGATGGCAGCCTTCAATATATTCCCCACCGCCAGGGCTTCCCCGACATCAACGACGAAAACCACGGCCTCGTACCTGTGGAAGCCATTGAGCGACACGGTCTGGTGTTCGTAACCCAGGATCAAAAGATCGGAGCTGGGGCACTGGCTGGGTTGGACGACATCCCGGAACTGTTGACGCCGGACCAACGGATTTTTGCTTCCTCCGAGATTACCTCCGATGTCAACTGGAAGCTCAACATGGAAGCCACTCTTGAAGGCCTGCACATTAAGACCTTACATCCCGAATCTTTTTATCCCTACGGTTATGACAACCTCAATGTGGTGGAGAGCTTTGGCAACAACAATCGCGTGACCTTTCCATTCAGACGCATCGAAAAGCTCCGCGACACCCCTGCTGAGTCACGTAAGGCAGCCGGTAAGCTCACATACGTATATCACCTCTTTCCCAACGTCACGATTGCCGTACTCTCGAACCATACGGGCATCACCATCTCTGAGCCGATTTCCCCCACCAGAACCCGTTTCGTGAACTACCGTCTCACCAATTCGGGCGAGGGCGCCAAGGATGACAATCTGGCGCGTGCCAAGCGCGATGCAGGATTCGTGTCTGACAGCGGCGGCAAGGAGGATGCGGCGGCAGTGCAGGCTATTCAGGCTGGTCTCTCCAGCGGCGCCAACCAGCACTTCACGTTCGGCCGGTACGAGAAGGCCATCGTGCATTTCCATCAGGTGCTCAGCGCCTCGCTGCAGGGTTTACCGCGCAGCTGAGTCAAGGCGCTCTCTTACCTGGAAGGTGACAACCTCTTCTCGAATCTTAAGGAGAAAAGTAGAATATTAAAAATAGTCATGGACGATATTGCCTAAAGGTATTCCATGTTTCGAGGAATTCGAATAATTATCGGTTCTGGCCCCAAAGAACGAACGCCATTTTCATCCCCGCTATTTCGGATCTGTTAGTGACAATCGATGCGCTTTGCAGCAAGTTTCCTGGCTCTTATCCGGGTAGCGTTGCCCTTGATCATTATGTGATCTAAATAGTCTACGATGTTTTGTCGGTTACTTTCCGCGACAAAAAACTCCACCAGTACCCTGTCTAATATTACTCCATACGCTTCGTCACCAATGCTAAACGTTTTTCCGGCATTAACCTGTTCTTCCATATACAGCTCCTGCGGTTCTGCCAACGATTCTACATAGTCTTGCAGTAACGATGGTGGCGGTGACGCGGCTTTTGTAACTTTGATCATGGTTATTGAGTACCTTCAATGCCAGATGACCATCAAAGCGATTGATTATGACGATGACGAGATTGATCTTGAAACAGCATTAGCAGTTTTTCTGAAAGAGAAAAATCCACCACGTGGCGGATTTGAATCAAGCAAAGAACTCGACTCGCCACAAGTTAATTCGCCATTAGAGGACCGTTTTCGCCGCTAAGAAAGCTGCCTGCATGAAAGGCTCAAGCTTTGATTCAAATCTTGGTGAGCGCTAGATTTCGTATACGGCCACTGGTAATGCTGAATCCATTAATATTCAGATTTTCATCTCTATTGAATCGCAATGTCCCATTTTCGCTGATAAAGATGTCCTCACTATGGGGCTTTAATACCATTAGGTCTGATTTGAGGAATTCGAGATTCAATTCTCCATCTTCATTGATTGACAGATGGTATAAGACTTCCAACTCATCGGATCGGTAATTGCCTGCGACGTTCTGCAGGTGCAAGTGTCTTGTAAATAACCAGCGCCGTGGAAGTTTTGGATAAAAACACAGTTCAATCGTTCTTGCCTGGGCAACGGGGTCAATACCTGCATCTAAATACAAATCCAGAGAATGTTCTAACTCACGAAAGACCGCCGCTTCGCTCTCGTTTGCCGACATGGCTACTAAGGGGGTATCGATTCACCAAAAGACCGCAGTGTACCCGAAGCGGTCTTGCTTAGATGTTTATTTCGCAAGCATATACTGGTCACCACAACGAATGCTGAACGAACGCTTCTTGTGTCCACTGCGTAGAATTTATTCCTGTTTTGGCTTCTGCACTCTCGCTACCCTAAATTCTAGCTGGCCGTACCTTACTACTAAACCTGTAACTTTTCCGTCCGCCAGAACAAATTCGATTTGCACTTTCAGTTTCGAATCCTCAAACAGGGATGGTCCAACGGGAATCAAAACGCTATCTATCTCCATAAGGGATCATTGCTCATATTGACGAAGGGCAATACCGCTATACCTAACTGAACTTCGAGTTGGTTCGAGGAAAACAGTGTCGCCACATCAAGTGCCAGATTGATACCTGGACCGAAATAAGTCCGGTGGTAGATTCATTGACTGGCCTGATGGCATGACGGCGGAAAGACCCGCGGCGCTTCAGCGGGTCGAGGTGACTTTCTATATTGGTGAACCCGGTAAATTTGATGTTGCTCGGAAGTACGTTTTTGCTTATGAGATCGATACCGTAGAACGTGGCTATATTTACTTACCTAGATGGAAGAACAGTCATATCTCACATGGCGTCGAAGGGAACTGGTTTTACGCATCTGAGCGATGGAACGGATTGTTGATGCCAATTATTACGCAACACTCTGTGCGCTCATCTGTATCAGAAAAACGAAACAAGCTGAAGTGCAAAGTAGGTGATGGATCAATTGAAGCTGATGGCACTATAGAATTTGTCCTGTTGGACAAGTACGGAAACAAGAGCAGCCGTTGGCGATATGAACCCTCCATGCACCAATATCAAAGCGTCAAGGCACATATTGGAAATGTAGAGCCCGGCGAGCAAATTGAAATTTCGTGTTGGCCGGTGAGATCGTGAAGAAGTTCTCTGGCTGGGACACTACTGACGAGTTGCCACGCCGTACCACCTGACGCGTGGGCAATAGTCCGTAAGCGAGGTATTTCTTTGCTATAAATTTGCTATAAATTTGCTATAAATTTGCTATAAATTCACAGAGAATCTATAGAACTCGTCCTGAATCCAGAGTACTATAAATATTTCTTCAATTTATAGGTTATATCTAAGAAGCAAATGAGAGTTCCTGTACTGCCTCCCTCATTACACGAAGTTTTCGCGAATGAGGAGAAAAATGAAGAAAAACAAGAAGTTATGATGAGAATATTCGAACTCATCTCTACTGATGTGGGAAAGGATCGAGGCTCTGAATACCTTCATTGGGATCGCATGAGGTACAAGGCCCTCCCGGAAATGGTTCGGGACCACAAAGAGTGGTGGTACATAACAAAATTCAGACGGGCGAGTAGTTATAGAAAACTACCTTTCGAAGCCAGATCTGGAGAAAACTTCGTCTACTGGATTCCAGATCCACTTCAACAAAGACTACATGAAGTGGACCAACAAGCATCAGGCCGCGTTCAGATCGCTGAACAGGTAACTAACCCCTCGACGAGAGACAGGTACCTGGTCAATTCATTGATCGAGGAGGCTATTACTTCGAGCCAGTTAGAGGGCGCATCCACAACGCACAAAGTCGCCAAAGCGATGCTTCGTGAGAGTCGGCATCCTCGAAGTAGAAGTGAAAAGATGATTTTCAACAATTACCAGGCGATGAGCTTTATTCGAGAAGTTACCGATGCACCACTTTCGAAGGAGTTGCTCCTGGAACTTCACAAAATAGTCACTGATCAGACGCTCGATGACCCCGGGGCAGTTGGCAGGTTCAGAACTTCGGAGGAAACTATCGCGGTTTATGATGAACGAGACAATACACTCCTTCATGATCCTCCCGCCGCAGAAGAACTAACTGATCGAATCGAGAAGTTATGTCAATTTGCCAACGCACCGGAAAAAGACGGGGAGTTCCTACATCCAGTAATTCGGTCGATCATTCTTCACTTTATGATCGGGTATGACCATCCATTCGTTGACGGAAATGGACGTACCGCCCGTGCTCTTTTTTATTGGTCAATGGCCAGACACGGTTATTGGATGATGGAGTACATATCCATATCATCAATTCTCAGGAATGGTCCCGCCAAGTACGCTCGCTCTTACCTCTATTCAGAAAATGACGCAAACGATACTACCTATTTTCTTGATTTCAACCTGAAAGTAATCTTACGCGCAATCAAGAAACTACAATCCTACCTTGGTAGAAAAACGACGGAAATCAGGAGGGTCGAGCAAATCTTGGGCTCAACACTGTTTTCTACGCACCTTAATCATCGTCAAATAGCCTTACTATCACATGCGCTGCGCAATCCTATTGGTACATATTCTATTGAGAGCCATAGAAAATCACACAGCATTTCATATCCCACAGCTCGCTCTGATCTTTTACATCTGATGGAAATTGAACTTCTGACGCAGAGAAAAATCGGTAAAGCATATATCTTTGCAGCTGTAGAACACTTCGAGGCAAAACTTGAAGAGATAGGAAAGCAGATCCACAGAAAAGATGTCTAATACCTATTCATAACCCACAAAATTAACAACCTCATCTACATCTCGCCGTCTGGACACAACGTCATTCGCCGAAAAATCTTCCGCAGGGTATCCCATGGCGACACAGGACATGATGGTCTGATCGTCAGGTATTTGTGCATGTTCGCGAACCACGGGTGACTGCATGATGCCCTGGCCGTTGATGACGGCGCCCAGGCCTCTGGACCAGGCGGCGTTGACGAGACAGTTCACAATAGCGCCGCAGTCGAATATGGCAATGTCGTTGTTGGTAAGAGACTTGTCAAACGTGACGACAATGGAAACCGGTGCATCAAACTGCCGAAAGCCTCGCATCACCCAGTCACGCCTGCGTTCCTTGTCCGACCATTCGATACCCATGGTTTCAAAAAGCTGGGCTGCTATCGCGATTTGACGCTTGCGATGTTCCCCCTCATAAGCACCATGCATCCGGATCTCACGGGAAGCAGGAACGCCCGCCAGGTTTCTTTCGGTATTTCCTTCACGAATTTTATCGAGTGGTTCACCTGTTACCACATGCAAGTGCCATGGCTGGGTGTTCATGGATGACGGCGCACGGATGGCAAGCCTGACGATGTCTCTGATAACGTCCTTTGGCACCGGGTCGGATTTATAACCCCGGATGCTGCGTCGTTCCATAATAACTTCATCAAATTTCACTTAACTGCTCCTGTGTTTTAAATACTGGCTGGTTCTCAGTAGTCGTACTACTGGGATGATTAACCCCTTTGATCTTGTGTTGGCCCAAAATACTTTGCGCCACGGGTGTTAAAAAAACCGAAATCTTTTGCTGGATAGGGATTATCGCGACCGATCAGATGTGCGAAGCGCTCGGGATTTCGTGCCAGGACCTCGTCGCTGATCACTGCGTTCAGATCCTCCTGGGGGCGAGCATACATTCGATTGAAGTAAACGGTCATTCCCACCCGTTCACCTGGAATGGTTCGCGCCCCCGCTGAGTGCCAGAGATTACCGCTGAATACCACCACTGATCCCTTTTTTGCTTCAAGCGGAATCGCCATCTTCATCGCGTTAGGCAGTGGGTGAACTTTGCGCTTGTGGGATCCGGGCACAACTAAAGTGCCTCCGGACGCCTGTGAAAACTCATCCGTGACCCACATCATATTGCTCGCCACCGGCGCATCGGGAATGGGTTCAGGCATCATCGGCGCATCCGTGTGCATGCCCTGGGGTGGGTCGCCCTGAACACGAACGTGACCATGGTTGGAACTGATCTGGCAACTTTCACCCATAAGATAAGTAATAAGCGCCAGTGGTTTCTCTGCCATCACGGCTTCTTCAAAAATGCGGCCGCGGGCGAGCAGCCAGGTCACAAGATAGCTCTTACCTTCCGGCCCCGCCAGGGGAATTCTTCGTCCGGCTTTTCTGTCTTCTTCACCTAGTCTGAGGATTGTTTCACGTAATTCATCGAAGAAAGACAGCGGCTTTACATCTTCGACGACGGTATAGCCATAAAGTTCGAGTTCGAGAATATTCCGCTCCAGGCCCAGGCGAATGATTTCATCACGCAATCGATCCAGACGTCGATGGGATTCGATCACCGCAGGATGACGTGAATCCTGTGGTTCCAGGGGTGAATCAAGCTTTTGTTGGATCTCTGACATTCCACGTTCCTTATTGACTGGCTTGCCGATTGGAAGTGCCTGCAACCGGTTTCCTGAAGTGTATCGCAGCCGACACACCTTTTGTATTCGGTGAATTCTGATTCAATGATAAAAAAATCACTCCTGACTGTTTCTTTGATCCAGATCAAGTCGTCGGCCCATCGAAATTCCTTACTATGGGCCGACACTCAATCAATATGGATTACTGTGGACAAGAAAACAGAACGGCAGCAGGGTGATGACCTTCGATCGAAAGGCACAAGCTATCAGCAACTTCTTGACGTTGAACAGGTGGATGTGCCGGATTCCCTCAGGGTAAACACGATGCGGCATATGGGTTCAGCGAACCTGTCTGTTGATCGTTACCTGTCACGGGAGTTTCACGAACTTGAAAAACAAAAAGTCTGGCCCAGGGTCTGGCAGATGGTCTGTCGTGAAGAGGACATCCCCAATGTTGGCGATCATATCGTTTACGACATTGTTGACTACTCTTTTATTATCGTCAGGAGCGCAGAGAACGAAACCAGGAGTTACTATAATTCTTGCCTGCACCGCGGCCGTACGCTGCGGGATGAAAACGGCAATGTAGACTATTTTCGCTGCCCCTATCATGCGTTTACCTGGGGTCTTGATGGCAAGCCAAAGTTCATTCCGAGCCAATGGGACTTTGGTCACTTTAAAGAGGGAAACTGTAACCTTGACGAAACGAAAGTCGACACCTGGGGCGGCTTTGTGTTTATCAATATGGACGACGACTGTATTTCACTCCAGCAGTACCTGGATGTTCTGCCGGAGCATTTCGAGCGCTGGCCGCTGGAGAAATACTACAAGGGCGCCCATGTAAAACGTATTGTTCGGTCAAACTGGAAGATTGCCCAGGAAGCGTTTCAGGAATCTTTTCATGTGATTGCGACGCATCCGCAGATCATGAATTTCACCGCAGACGAGAACTCCCAGTACGATTCATTCGGGGACCATATCAACCGGACGATCACCGCATCAGCCGTTGTCAGCCCACATATTAAGAACAAACTCGAAGAGAGTGAGATCGTTGCAGAACTTCTGACCCTGGGTGGTCGAAACAAAGACGCCACCGACAAGGTTGAAATACCAGAAGGAATGACAGCACGCCAGTTTATGGCGAACGTCACCCGTGACAATGTTTCACAAATTACTGGCGAGGATTACTCTGCCTACACCGACAGCGAGTGCATCGACAGCATTCTGTACAACGTCTTCCCGAATTTTGCTCCCTGGGCTGGTTTAAATCGCAATGTGGTTTACCGCTTTCTACCCAATGGTGACGATCATGAATCCTGCACCATGGAGGCGATGCTGCTGATGCAATATGACCCATCGGGACCCAGGCCCCCACCCTGTGAAATCCATGAATTGGAAGAACACGAGGCATTCAGCAGCGCTGAGGAATTAGGTGGCCTGGGTGCAGTGTTTGACCAGGACATGGCTAACATCCCGTTCATCATGAAGGGGATGAAAGCAGGAAAGCGCCGCAAAGTCGTGCTCGGTAATTACCAGGAAAGCCGAATCCGTCATATTCACCAGACACTCGATAAATACATCAACGACTGACCCAGGGAAAGCCACAAAAATGACAGACCTGTCTGCAATAAACCCGTTTGCCCCGGCGATTCTCGCCTGTCCCCATCCGTTTAATCGCCAGTTACGCGAGCAGGCGCCTGTGTACCACTGCCCCAAAACAGGCATCTATTTCGTTTCGAGTTACGACCTGGTGATGGATATCGCCAAGAACAATAAGGTATTTTCCAGCAAGTTCTCCTCCATGATGAGAAGTTTTGAACGTGACCGGAAAAAGGATAAAAACCCGGACGAAGAATTACTCGCCATACAGCGGCAGGGATTCCCTCGAATAGACACCATGTTGACCCAGGATCCTCCGGAACAGCGGCGCTACCGCGCCCTGTGCCAAAAGCCTTTCTCCGTCAGGAATGTAGCCAAACTAAAACCCTACCTGACGGCCTTGTCTAATGAGCTTATCGACAGCTTTATCGATGCTGGCAAGTGTAACTGGATGGAAACATTCTGCGTTCCCTTGCCGGTGAACATGATTGCCAAAATCCTCGGCGTGCCGCTTCTTGACATGGACCTGTTCAAAGCCTGGTCTGATGCTAACGTGTACCAGTTTGCTGCCGGTCAAACCCGCGAAGAGCTACTTCGCTCTGCCCAGCTGGTCGTGGATTTTCAACACTACTTCGCCGCGAAAATCGAAGACAGGCAGCGTCAACCCACTGACGACGTGCTATCTGACATTGTTAATTCGAGCGCAGATGGAGAACAACCCATGAACGTTGCGGAATGTATTTCTGTGATTTCGCAACTACTCGTCGCGGGCAATGAAACCACCACGGCAACCTTTGCCGAAGGCATGCACCTGCTGATCAACAACCCTGAGCAACTGGCTAAAGTACAGAATAATCCAGCCCTGATACCCAATATGGTCGAAGAAATGTTGCGCCTGAGCACACCGTCAGCACAAATGTGGCGGCTCGTTAAAAAAGACACAAACGTCGGCGGCGTTGATATACCAGCAGGCTCGACCGTGATGATCAAGTGGATCTCGGCTAATCGTGACGATGATCACTACCCGGACAGCGATCGTTTTGATGTTGAAAGACCTAATAGCAGGAAGCACCTGGCGTTCGGTCAGGGAGTGCATCACTGTCCGGGAGCACCATTGGCCCGGCAGGAACTGGAAATTGGCTGGCAGGTCATTTTGCAAAGGATGTGCAATTTCAGATCAGAGACTGATCTTACGTTTCACCCTTCTTTGCTGCTGCATGCGCCCGTCGAAATGGAAATCGAATTTGACAAGGTAACTTCTGTTTAAGTTATGAAAACGCGGAAATTTAACGGCCTTTGAAATCAGGTTTTCTTTTTTCGACAAAGGCTTTTATCCCTTCCTTACCGTCCGTGGTTCCTGACGATTCTGCGATGGCGCGAGATTCAAGTTCCATTTGAGTTTCCAGGCCATTGTCAAAGGACTGGTTCAGCAGGCTCTTAACTTTACCAAAAGCCAGGGTCGGACCACTGGCTAATGATGAGGCAAGCTCCATCACGGTCTTTTCCAGGTCTTGTGCCGCAACCACCTGATTAATCACACCCCAATCTGCCGCCTCGCTGGCACTTAATACCCGATTGGTCAGCATAAGCTCCCGTGCACGCCGGTCACCTATACGCCGGGGCAGGAAAAAGGTTGAGCTGCCGTCAGGTGATAAACCCGCATTGGTGTATGCCATCACGTATTTGGCTGAATCAGCCGATATAGCCATGTCGCAGGCTGCCACCAGGCTAAACCCGGCGCCTGCCGCGGTGCCGTTTACCATGGCAATGACCGGCGCACTCATTCGGCTCAATCGGGATATGCCAAGATGCAGGTCGCCCGCCATGCCTAAGATCATTTTCGAGACGCCATCACCAGCACCTGAAAACTCACCCAGATCACCCCCGGCACAAAACATCTTGCCTGCACCAGTGATCACAACAGCCCGAACCTCGGATGACTCGTCGCATTCGATCGCCACATCACTCAATTCACGCGCCATGGTGGGGTTCAGCGCGTTCGCAGAGTCGGGGCGATTTAATGTAATTGTCGCAACATTTTCATGGACGCTGAACAATAAAGTCTTGTAGCTCATGTCTCTAATTTCTGACGACGTGAAAGATACCATCACCACCCAGGTTTTCGATGGTGTACTGGATCTCCTCATTAATGTCCTTCAGGTCGCGACCATTCTCGACGTACAACTCAAGCAACTTCCAAACCAGTGCCTGTCCATACTTGTTCAGATCGATATTTTCCGCTGCAGCCGCAGCCACACCTTCATCGAGATGTTTTTTTGCAAGTGAGTATGCGTCCGCCATGTGTTTTCTCCTTTATCAACACGAAGCCCTTCCAGGCTTAATTCAGTCGCCTATCGTAATCGCTAAATCACAATATGCAAGCATTCTTACGGTTGATTATGCAGGGCTATTGCTACAGTAGCTGAAAGTAATTCGCTCCAGGGTAAGCTAATGACATTCATTATTTCATTCGTCATAATGAAATCAATCTCCTGGGTTGAGCTTTTTCCTGATGCCTTTTTATAATGAATAGACGAACAATACTCTGGGTCGCGCCTTTGCTCGCCTATCTGCTTTTTATATTCTGGTATACCAATACCGGTGGTCCGTTAACCGCAGAGGAAATCGAAGGTTATATTGAAAAACTACAAAGCAGCGGCTCAACACCGGAGCGGATCGCCAGGATACGAAAGTTTATGGAATCCGATACGGGCAACCAGTTCCTGATGCTTAATAATATCGATATGAACGAGACCCCGGGGGATGTCGACGGGGCTCAACCCGGCGAGTCCGCAGCGCAACTCATGGGGCGATACATGGAACATATGTATCCCGAACTCTTCAAGCGTGCCAGTCATCCCGTGTATTTCGGCGTGGCGGTCCATTCAGCCATGGATATTGTTGGCATCGAAGGGGCAGAGAACTGGGATCAGGCGGCATTGATGAGATATCGCAGTCGGCGTGACCTGTTCGAAATCGCAACCAACCCGGCGTTCCAGGGCAAACACCATTTCAAGATTGCGGCGCTGACAAAAACAATCGCCTATCCCCTGGAGAGCATGCTTAACTTTTCTGACCCGCGGTTTCTGCTGGCGATCATCCTGACGATGATTGTTGCATTAGTCGATATCGGGATCTACGGCAGAAGAAATTAGCAAACTGGCGTTTCTTTGACAAAAATTGCCAATACAAATGTCAATCCACGAGGTTACCCACATGCAAGTATCCAATGCCGTTACGCCGACTCAGGAACAATTCATGCAGTTTCTCTCGAGCGACTTTACCGGTCCCGTCTGTATGCTCAATTTACTGAAGTTCAAGCACAAGGCTGAATACGAAGACGGCCGTGAAACTGACCTGACTGGTGCGCAGGCGTATAACTTGTATGGCCAGCAAATGAAACCACATGTCATCTCAAAAGGTGGGCTGTTTCTATTCTCCGGTGTTATTGCGCAAATGATGATCGGGTCAGCCGAAGAACAATGGGACATGACTGCCATTGTCGAATATCCGTCCAAAGAGGCTTTCGTGGAAATAGCATCCTCGAAGGACGTGCAGGGATTCGCGGTACATCGCAGTGCCGGATTGAAAGGACAATTGCTGATAGCCACAAGCCAGACTGAATTAGGCTAAGAAGGCTCTCCTGGCGGCTTGCCAGCCTCTTGTTTTCTAGCCTCGGGCTCGTCTGACTTCAGCCATCATGGTAAACAATTCAATGATGTTCGGCGCTTCCTCAGTGCCACTGTACTCCCGGTACAAGGTATTGACATTGATCGCGATGCGTTCGCTGTCTAACCAGGACTCGTAGTCGGTTATCGCAATATCAAGTGCCGCATCCAGAACAGACATGCCGTCATCAAAGCGTTTTCTCGCCTCGGTATCAATATACGCCAGATACTCCTGAACCCGTTTAACACCGGCAATATCTGTGATTGGTCCATGCCCGGGTACGATCACGTCTGGCTTCATTTCAACAATCCGCTCGCAGGCCCTGATCCAGTTCGATACCGGCCCGTTCCACATCAGTGGCGTACCATTGATAAAGAGAATGTCACCGGTAAAAACCGTACTATCTCCCGGTACGTGAACCAGCACGTCTCCTGCCGTATGAGCAGGGCCAACCTCAATCAGCTCAACGGTTTTATCACCCACCGTCACTGTCATTTCGCCATTGAATGTTTTTGTCGGCATCTTCTCGGCCACATCGGCGAAGTCAAAAGAGCCAAAGGCGTCCAGAAAATATTGCCCAACTTCACCATAGTCAGCGGCACCTTGCATAAGCTGCTGAAGACCTGAGGCGGGTACCATTTCGTTCGCACTCGCTTCCGAGGCAATGATTTCGGCACTGGTACAGAGCCCATTACCGTGGGTATGGTCACCATTGGCATGGGTGTTTACAACGGTACCGATGTCTGCAGCCTTAACGTTCGCTGCATCCGCCATGGTCGAGAGCATTTCGCGGGTGAGTTTTGCATCGAACAGGGTATCTACCAATAGCGACTGATCACCATCGGTAACCAATCCTGCATTGGACCACCCCCAACCGCCATCCGGCTGAAGGTAGGCATAGATGCCGTTGCCGGTTTCGACCAGGCCCTTTTTAAATGTCCATTGTTCCGCCATCTTTAAACTCCTCTTATGGAACTCCTTTTATGGAACTCCTCTTACGGATAGTCCGTGTCGATACCAGTCTCACCGACACGCAACGTAAACCACATGTTGTCTTCGGTTAGGATGATGTTGCCAGGTAGATCCCGCTGGTAAAATTTTTCAATGATAAAATTCCGTGGTGGTGGTACCAGGTGATACAGGCCCGTGAGTTGTACCCCCGCTTTTTTTGATAGTTTAACGACGTTAATCTTGTGGGCGTGATAAGCCGTCACATCTTTGAGAATTTTCGCATTCCGATCCCTACCGCTTTCCCTGGCAGCAGCCGACAGAATCTCCATAACCGGTAACGACAGGGTATCACTCAATAACAGGTCAAGATTAACCACCATCTTCTCGAGCTCAGTCGACACGATGGTATCCCCGGTGACTACGGCGGATCTGCCTTTATAATCAATTCGATAGCCCACAGCGGGTGTAACTGGCCGATGATCCACCGCAAACGCGGTAATCTTAAGCTCACCTGTATCGACAATGACGCCCGGTACAATCAACTTCGCCATCAATTTACCCAACCGTGGGGGCAGCAATTCTTCGCCATGATGTTCAACCCGGTACACTACATCCTGACGGTAGACCAGATTCAAACCATCAACAATTTCATCAACACCGGCAGGGCCGTAAATCGTCAACGGGTCAGGTCTGCCCTGAACCCAGGAGTTCAGATTAACCTCATACAGCTCAGCAATATGGTCGGAATGGAAGTGGGTCAGTAAGACACCATCCAAACGGTTGAGAGGTAACCCTGCTGCCATCAAATTCCCGGTAGATCCGGCGCCTGAGTCAATCACAAAGAAATGTTGCGGGGTGATAACCGCAATACAAGCCTGGGCTCGTTCAGGGTCGGGCAAGGGTGACGAGCTGCCACAAACAAATATTCGCAATGCGTCGATCGGATTTTCGACAACAGTCGTAGACATTAGCAGAAGCGCCGCGCGCTTTAGCAGAAAATCCTGAACCCCGTGATTGTTAACCAGGATCAGAGAAAGCAACAACAACCCAAGGGCGATGCTTAATAGAATGACGGCCAGTTTTTTCATGCGCTGAATTGCAGACAAGCGTTACAAAGGATTGTCTTTGATAAATCCAATGATCACCGCAGCCAGTTCAGGACCGGCATCGTCCTGGAGGAAATGGCCAGCACCCTCAATGGTTGCGTGTTTTTGTCCCTGGGCACCAGGTACATCTTGCTGGAATCGCTTATGACCTCCCGCTGTCACCGGATCGGAGTCGCTGAATGCCGTTAACAAAGGTTTCTCGAACTTGCTGAAAAATGCCCATGCTTTACGATTTTTCGGGATTTCGGGACCATCGGGGTAAATTGGCACACAACTCGGGAACTTGCGCGCCCCTTGCATGTATTCGTCTGACGGAAACGGTGCATCATATGCGTGTTTTTGGGCATCGGTTAATGTTGCCCCCAGCGCACTCAAGGCGACGACATCGGAGACGACAATTTCAGGGTATTCAGCACAGTACTTTATCCAGTACATAAAGCCTGCGCCATTTTCATTTTCACGAAGCTTGGCCCCCATCTCAGCCGGGGGTAATGCAGGAATACTCTCGTACATCGCATGCATGGGTGCTGCCATTTCATCAGGTATTCCTTTGGCATCGGGCAACCCTGTATTTGCCACAACAATACGGGCGAATCGGTCCGGGTTTTCAGTGACCACTCGCAGGCCAATCAAACCACCCCAGTCCTGACACATTAATGTAATATCAGTCAAGTCGAGATTGCGGACAAACCCATTGACCCAATCCACATGATTCGAATAGGTGTAGTCATCGATGGAGGTTGGCTTGTCGGACTTTCCAAAACCCACCAGATCCGGTGCAATAACCCGATAGCCAGCATCAACAAGTATGGGAATCATCTTCCGGTAAAGGTACGACCAGGTTGGTTGACCATGCATGCACAGCACCAGTTCGCCTTCTCCTTCATCGACATAGTGAATCCGCAGTTCACCACCCTCACCATCATCGACATTGACGTAACTGGCTTCGTAGGGATAGTCAGCGAGATTATCGAATCGCGCATCCGGTGTTCTTAATATTTTCATCGGTTTGTCCTACTCGAATAAATTCATTTGATAGACTGGCTTTTGGCGCGAAAACGTCTTACCACAACCAGAAAAATCACCAGTATGGCAATGCCTGCTGCGATGGGTATGCTGTTTTCCAGTCTTTTCTTCAGGCCGTAGATAATGACCTGCCGTCGCTGATCATAATCTTCTGCGACGGGCAGGACACCATTTTTGATCTCATAATCCCGGTAATCCTGCATCAAACTCGCGAATATTTCAGCTTCAACATCTTTTAGGTCATTGGTTTCACCAGGGTCTTTTTCCAGATTAAATAAATGCCAGGCATCATCCCCTAAGGGTCCGCGATTTTTCAGTATCTTGTACTGACCTTTAAACAGAGCAGCATTACCACCCAGTTCATAACCAATGGCCTCGTCAGCGTCGTAAATTCTCGTTACCGCATTGTTTACCAGGGGCACCAGACTACGACCGATAATCGGCTCCACTGGTCTACCCTGATACTCCCCATTGGGCGCTTTAACATGCGCCAGTTGGAGAATGGTGGGCACAATATCGGTTACCCAGGAGAACGAGTTTATTACGCCACCTTTTAGCGTCGATTCTATCCCGGAGATTATCATCGGCACCCGTAACCCGCCTTCCCCGGCAAAAAACTTGTACCATGCAAAAGGGGAAGCCGCCGCACTGGCGAAACTGGGGCCGATCAGTGAAAAGCTGCCTTTCTCGCCCAGGGTTTCATAATCGGTGTTGTAGTTGTTGGTCATCATCCACAGATCAAACAAGGATGACACCATCGGGTCGGACGGTTCCGAACCATTGTCGGATACAAAGATGAATACTGTGTTGTCATATTGTCCCGCGTCTTTTAGGAAACTGATCAGTCGGCCAATATGAAAATCCATCGCATCAATCATGCCCGCATATACCGCCATGCGTTTTGACTGATACTTCTTCTCCTGCTCGGTGAGTGACTGCCAGTCCAGGGTTGTTGGAATTTCAGCCAATTGTATTCCTTCGTCAGCAACCCCTGAAGCGACCGCGCCTTCGTATCGTTGTTTCCTGAGTTCAGTCCAGCCCGCATCGTATTTGCCTATATACTTTTCAGTAAACTCCCTTGGTGCCTGCACAGGAAGATGAACCGCCTGAAACGCGACATAGGCAAAGAAGGGTTTTTGATCGGCGAGATTACTTTCGATATATTCGATGGTTTTATCAATAAAGTGACGCGACGAATAGAAGTCATCCGGCAGCGTCATTTCACGGCCATCTTCAAACCAGTTGGCCCTGGCATAAATCGGCAGGTAGGGTTTCTGCTCCCAGTTGTCAGCCCCGGTGTCCGCCATCGCCAGGGATCGCTCGAAGCCTCTGCCGCCTGGCAGCAGCTCCGCTGTCATTCCCAGGTGCCATTTCCCCGTCATATAGGTATGGTACCCAGCGCCCTGCAATAACGTCGCTACGGTGACAACACTCTTGTTCAAGGTCCCCTGGTAACCAGGTTTGCCTAACTGGTCTGCGGTCAGGGATTCCGGCATATTGGCGACGCCGTTGCGATGACTGTCGACACCGGTCATTAACATCGACCGCGTTGGCGCGCAGCTGGCTGCCGTATGGTAATTTGAAAACCTGACGCCCTGGCGTGCCAGTTCATCGAGATTCGGCGTGCTGACTTCACTGCCGTAGCTACCCAGGTCGCTAAACCCCAGATCGTCAGCCAACAACAAAACAATGTTGGGAGGCTGGCTCGCGTTGATCAGTGAAACCCACGAACCAAGAACAACACCAGTCATGAAACGCAACAAAACAGCTACTCGGTCGTTTTGTCCACAAAGAAAGCGCAGGCACACAACCAGGCCGTCATCACAAGCTCTGCCACAATAAACTGGGTCGCCATCTCTGCACCGGCAACCAGCGCCGCGAGAATTCTCATCATCGCAGCGCCACCGATCAACATCGCCCCGGCGTAAAGCCAACGCCCCTTAGACAGCACGGCACCCATAAATATGAATAACTGGGTACTTCGACCCACCCCATCCAATAACGTCATACCAAGGTTGCTAACCTGTTGTTCCGGATTGATCAGGAAACTTACCCCTCCCTGTAACATCACCAGGCCTGGTACAGCGGCAATTACCCTTATTATTTTGTTTTTCATTTTGGTTCCTTATGGCTGGTTGTTCTTCAAAAACAGACTCGAAAATAGATTCGAGCGTGCTATTTTGATAATAATGATTACCATTAACGGTGGCAATGCGTTTGGAGACCTGCTTTAGAATCATGCAAGAGTACAAATTTGGCTACCACTAACCCAGACTACATAGTTATCGGCGCCGGTTCCGCAGGCTCTGTACTGGCTAATCGACTCTCAAGGGACCATACAGTCACCGTCATCGAAGCCGGACCCATTGACCATCGCTGGGATTTTCGCCTTCATATGCCTGCTGCCCTATCCCATGTTCTCTCTGGTGACAGGTACAACTGGTTCTATCATTCTGAACCTGAGCAGGCGCTCAACAACCGGCAAATCTACTGCCCCCGAGGTCGAGTGCTCGGCGGCTCTTCTTCCATTAATGGCATGATCTATGTTCGAGGTCACCCGCAGGACTTTGATAATTGGGCCACTCAGCCGGGCCTGGAAAACTGGCGATTTCAGGATTGCCTGCCTTATTTTAAAAAAGCTGAATCGTTTTACGGGGGTGATCCGCAATTCAGAGGGCAGGACGGCCCGCTTTACATCAGCCGCAGTGCGCTCAGTAATCCTTTGTTCAATACATGGCTTACGGCAGGATCCGAAGCCGGATTCAGTCAAACAGCGGATTTTAATGGTGAACAACAGGAAGGTTTTGGTGAGTTTGACCGTACCATAAAAGCCGGTTGCAGATTTAGCGCCGCGCGGGCTTATCTTCATCCAATAAGACATCGGGCAAATCTAGTACTGGTCACCACCGCGCACGCCAGCAGGATCATTTTCGAGGGTTCCGTTGCAGTCGGGGTCGAGTATCGGGTTAACAACGGTAGACTCGCTACTATTCGGGCGAATCGCGAAGTGATCCTTTGCGGCGGAGCAATCAATTCGCCTCAATTGTTGATGCTCTCCGGTATTGGTAACGCGGGAGATCTGACAAAACTGGGCATCGATGTTCACTGCGATCTACCAGGCGTCGGTCAGAACCTGCAGGATCATCTGGAAACCTATGTACAATTCAGTTGCCAAAAACCAGTCTCAATTTACCCGGCGTTAAAGTGGTACAACCAGCTGAAAATTGGCCTTCAGTGGACGGCGTTGAGCACAGGGCCAGGCGCGACGAACCACTTTGAAGCAGGTGCGTTTCTAAAGAGCGACACTTCGAAGACCTACCCCGACCTGCAATGTCACTTTCTTCCTGTTGCCATGAATTATGACGGCAAGCAAACATATCAGGGCCATGGGTTTCAGGTCCATGTCGGACCAATGCGGCCAACCAGCCGGGGCTTTATAAAACTCAGATCCAGCGATCCAACGGCACCACCGTTAATATGCTTTAACTACAATACGACACCGGAAGATCAACGAGTGATGCAACGCGGAATAGAACTGGTAAGGGAAGTTATTGAACAGCCATCATTCAACGAGTTTCGCGGCCGGGAAATTCGCCCTGGCGTCGCTACAGTGAACCTGGATGAATTTGTCAGACAACACGCTGAAAGCGCCTACCATCCCAGTTGCAGCTGCAAAATGGGAACCGGCCCCCTGGCCGTTGTTGATCAGCATGCCCGGGTACACGGTGTTAGTGGTCTGCGGGTTATCGACGCGTCGATAATGCCAGATATCACTAATGGAAACTTAAACGCGCCAGTGATAATGATGGCGGAAAAGCTAGCCGACGCAATCCTGGACCGCAACCCTATGACCGTATCCCATTGATCACCTGGACGAGGTTAACCCAGGTTCTGCAATCGAAAATGCAGGTATAATGCAGATTATGCCTGACAAAGAATCAAACCCTCTGGGTGTTTTACTCGTTAATCTGGGCACACCCGATGCGCCAACCACCTCGGCAATACGCCGTTACCTGACAGAATTTCTTCTCGACTCGCGGGTGGTTAACATCCCGCGCATCGTCTGGATACCTATACTGTACGGATTCATATTACCTTTCAGACCACGGTCCCTGGTGAAGAAGTACCTGGCTATCTGGGGTGACGACGATTCACCGATTCGAGAACATTCCCTTAACCTTGCGGCACGGGTCCAGGCCGCGCTGGTGTCACAACAGGTAGGGCGGCAGATAGTTGTCAAATCCGCGATGACTTACGGTAACCCATCGATCAGCAACGTCCTGGGTGAACTCCGGGAAAAGGGAGTGACGGACCTTCTGGTCATCCCGATGTTCCCGCAGTATTCAGCATCCACGACTGCTGCGTTATTCGACAAGCTATCCCGTGTCATGAGAAAAACCAGGGTACTTCCCAGTCTTCGCTTCGTTACCGGCTATCACAATGAGCCGACGTATATTCATGCGATTACGAAATCCATCGAGCCCTTTGCAAGCCGCATCACACCGGACACCAAGGTAATATTTTCTTTTCATGGTTTGCCACAGGCACTGATTGCCATGGGCGATCCCTATGCTGCGCAATGTCAAGTCACTGCCAATCTGGTAGCGGGGAACCTGGTCCTGGAACCGTCTCAATGGGAGCTGACTTTTCAGTCCAGGCTCGGACCGGCAGAATGGCTCAAGCCTTACACCATCGATGCCATGTCAGAACTACCCGCCCAGGGGATCAAACATGTAATACTGGCTTGCCCGGGGTTTGCGGTCGACTGTCTGGAAACAATGGAAGAAATCGAGATATTGAACAGACAAGTGTTTCTGGACGCCGGAGGTGAGACATTCACCTACGTCCCAGCCCTGAACGCCGAGCCACCCCACGTGAATGTGATGCGAGATCTTATTTTAGATCGAATGTATCGTGCTGAAATCGGACCAGGGTAGTTGATGATAGGAGTTGGCTCCTGCATCACCCGGTTCGACATAGTCGTAGCCCGTAACCCGATCCTTGCCTTGCTGCACGGACTGCTGCAACGCCTGCTCTGCATGCTGTACCAGGTCCTCCGGCGTTTCGGTTCCGTGGAAGCTGGTGACACCACCCGACGCGGTGATCGCCATATCATGCTTGTCATTTACCGGAATCTGGCTAATCAACTGACTGACGCGATTGATCAGTATCAGGGCATTTTTTTCGGAGCAGCCTGACAATACCATGCCAAATTTGTCATTATTCAGCCTGGCAAAAACATCCACTTCCCTGAGCGCTACTTTTACGGTGTGGGCAAACAAACGAAGAATTTCATTCCCCCGGGCAAGGCCCTCTCTCTCAACAATTTCTGCAAACTGATCTACCTGGGTCACCACGACGGTAAATTTATACAGGCCACGTTCACTCATTGCCCTGTGTTGAGTGAGCAGTTCAATAAAATGGCGTCGATTAGAACTTCCTGTTAAATCATCTAAAGTAGTGATTTCGTTATACCTGGCCTTTAGCATCGACAACTCCTTCAGCGTTTTTTCTGTTCCTCGCTGATTCTTAGCCAATTCGTCGCTGTGTTGCCTGATCGTAATACTCAGAATGAAACCAGCCACCATTGTCAGCACAATCATCCCAATGGCCACCGTTACGCTATGCAACATCTCCAGGCCAGGCGACAACGCCATGATGGCACCAAAGCAAATTAGCGCTGCAGCGGCCAACATCAGGTAATTTCGTGATTTTTGCATAGACGGTGTCCATTTTACGATCAAGGATCTTTGAGAAGGGCAAATTTACGTCTTTTCGGCCAATCTGAAATCAGGTGATAATAATGCAATCATATTTCATCGCAAAACACCATTAATAAGCGCTGGGGTGACGTAAAGTGGTACTACTCGTAGCGAGGTTGCCATTGAGGGTCTAACATTGTAAAAAAGTGATCCAGCATTCTCAGGGTCAAACCCCACACCACTTGATCCCCGACACTATATCCGGGGAATGCCTGTTCGCGGCCAAATACGCTGAAATTGTGCCGGGTGACACTCTCGCCACTGTACATATCGTTAAGTGATCCCCACAGAACTTCAGCTACCTCGTAATTGAGCGCTATCGTTGGATTCGGGTTCTCCAATACGTAGATATACGGCGAAACGATCATTTCAATGTTCTGCCCCCTGGGGTTGGCTTTCACATCCGGAATCTTACCCAGATACTTTGCATCCCTGACTAAATCCAGACCAATCTCCTCCTGGGTCTCTCTTTCAGCGGTGACACGTAAACTGCCATCCCGAGGTTCATAGTGACCACCCGGGAATGCCATTTGCCCGGACCAGGGATCACCGTCTTTGGTAGCTCTGAGGATAAACAATGCCTCGGTACTTTCCGCGTTCGGGCGCAATATAGCTGCCACTGCAGCATGTCTGGCATTCGCAACCGGGCCCGTGTCATCTGGTTGAGCGGCGTTCAAAGAACGGTGAATATTTTCGATTCGTAACAAGTTCGTCGCTTCGCTATGTTGTGGAAAAGATGTTGTGGAGGTTCGCCGAAAACCGACGCTGAAAACGGTTAATATAGATCATACTATGTCGCCTCACTTATATTCACAAATCGGTTCACAAATCAGTGCCACTATGCGTCGCACATCTCGACCTGCTGTTTTGCTGGTTATCCTTATCGGCACGGTCATTGGCATGTCGGGTTGCGCAGTTAATCCGATTACTGGCAAGAGCGAGGTTTCCTGGATTTCCGAGGCAGAGGAAATTTCCATCGGCGACAAGCAATACTTACCTTCACGCCAGTCCCAGGGCGGCGATTATCTGGCAGACCCGGAAATCAATCGCTATATCAATGAAGTCGGCAATCGCGTAACCAGAGCGGGTGACCGCTACTTACCCTATGAATTTGTCGTGCTGAACAACTCTGTGCCAAACGCATGGGCACTACCCGGAGGCAAAATCGCCATCAATCGCGGTTTGCTGCTGGAGTTGAAGAATGAAGCAGAATTAGCTGCCGTACTGGGTCATGAAGCGGTCCATGCGGCTGCGAAGCACGGGGCCAATTCAATGCAACGCAGTCAGCTGATTCAGGGTATTGTGTTGGCAACTCAGCTCAGTACGGCAGACCTCGGCTACGGCAACTATATTGTCGAGGGGGCCCAACTTGGCGCGCAATTGATCAACCACCGATATAGCCGCGGCGCTGAGCTTGAAGCCGATTACTATGGCATCAAGTTTATGAGCAGAGCTGGCTATGAGCCCAGAGCCGCCGTGTCCCTGCAGGAAACATTTATGCGCCTATCCGAGAGTCCGCAGTCGAGTTGGGTTGGCGGCCTGTTCGCCAGCCATCCTCCCTCACAGGCACGAGTCCAGGCCAATATCGAAACCATCCGTGAACTGCAATTGCCCGCAGGTGACACATATCAGGATCACTACCAACAAAAAATCGCCTATCTGGTAGAAACAAAACCGGCTTACGACAAGTATGATCTGGCGCGAACACTCTCCCAGAACAATGAACTTGATTCTGCCCTGGAATCTGTTGACCAGGCCATTAAACTCGTCCCGGAAGAAGCGCTCTTTCATGGGCTACAGGGCAATATCCACTATCAGCAAACACACTATAAAAAAGCTACGGCTGCATATAACCGGGCGCTGAAGCTGGATGACAGTTATTTCGAGTACTATCTTGGCCGAGGCCTGACGAACAGGAAGCTCGGTAAATTGAAAGCCGCCAGGAAAGACTTCCAACGCAGCAATCAGCTGCTGCCCACTGCAGTTGCCAACCGCGCGCTCGACGAACTCTCGATAGCCAGCGAAGACTGACAAGCTGCGAAACAGCGTTTAGTCGTCGTGATAGCACGGCATCACACCCCGGAAACGTTATCATCGGGATTACGATCGATCAGTTTATGCATAGGGTCAATACCCACGGACACCGGTTTTTTGTCGACGATAATAGTGAAGATTTGTTCTGACTGGCTGAGCTCGTATTTTTCCAGGTGTATGACTTCCGGAACCTCGGCATCACCCTGTTTTTCGCCCATGATGCCAATATCGATCCAACTCGCGATTGGCACCTCAACTTCACGCCCGGCCCCATCCGCCTCGAACTTTCTGGCAGTAACCGTCAGCGTGACCTCATAGCTGCCACTGTCCAATGCATTGACGGTCGACTCCTTTACCTTCAGGTCATACAGAACGATCTTTTCAAACATGTCCGTGATTAGCCCCGCGTACTCCGACCCTGCGCTGCGACGAATAATAGTAATCAGGTCCCGGGTGGTAGGGTACGGCGGACCTTTAAACGCAAACTGCTCAATAAATTCAGCCAGTGCTGCATTGATAACATCCTTACCCACATAATCCTGCAACGCATACAGGACAACACTGCCTTTGTTGTAATGGATATACTGCTGATTTTCGACCAGATACAGGGGCATTTCGTCGATCAACTCACCTCCCCGGCCCTGTAAATATCTGTCAAGCTCGAACGCCAGGAATCGTTTCATCTGCTCTTTGCCATACTCCTCTTCCATCGCCATCAATGCAGAATATTGGGCCAGGGTTTCAACGATCATTGTCTGGCCTTGAACATCCGCCCCAAGGACCTGGTGCGCCCACCACTGATGGGCCAACTCGTGCGCCGTGACATAGTAGACATAATCTATTTCTTTGGGATCACGCAGGTCGGCAGTGAAACCAATCGATTCAGAGAAGGGGATCGTGTTCGGAAATGACTGGGCAAACCTGCCCTGGAAACGCGGGAACTCCAAAATACGGAACTGACGGTACTGATAAGGGGAAAAGTTTGTTGCGAAGTAATCAAGGGAGTTTTTCGTCGCCCTGATCATCGTATCAATATTGTAGTCGTGATGGTAATAAACCTCGATGGCAACATCGTTCCACTGATCACGTTTTACCTCGTAGTCGGCGGACATGAAGGAATAGAAATTCCAGATAGGCACATCCATTTTGTAATAGAAGTATCTCCTTTGTCCTTTTGTCCATTCTTTTTGCAGGTAACCCGGCGCAATCGCGATCTGGTCACTACGGGTCGATACCGTGGTTTCAAATTCTACCCTGTTCCCGGCGAATCCGGCTCTCATCCATGCGGACGGGTCATCTATTTTCGACATCCTCTGTATGGGTCCCAGATCCTGTTCCCGTCTGCTGTTGTTGTCCTGCAGCTCGCGTCCGGACTGGTACCCCGGCATCGGGAAGAAATCGGTATTGTTAACGAAAGTACCATTCACAACCAGCTTGCGACTATGTCCGCTGTTGGTGAAACCAGGGGTCAACCAGTCAACATCAAAACTCACCATAATCCTTTCACCAGGCTGCAAAGGTTTATCAAAAGTGTAGATACGATATCCCAGTTCAGCGTCATCATGGGTCAGGCTTGCGCCTGGCACCTCCAGCTTGTTCAGTGTCGTCTCGGATTGCAGGCTGAAATGAAGTTCTTCAAGCGCCTGTTCAGACAGATTTGCCATCTGGTACGAACCTTGTAAAGACAACTCCTGCCTGGCCGGGAACAGGTCAACATCGGCAGACACCTTTTCAATAACCGGCATGGTTTTGAATTCATATTGCTTGTAGGTGTTTTCGTAATCTGCCTGGAGTTTTTCAGCAGTACTGCGTGTGACGTATGGGTTCAGCACCACGGTGTTGTAATAGATGAACCCTCCCACTGCCAGCCAGCCAATCGACAAGGTCCACAGGGAGGCAACCACCGGCCGCGTCATTCGTTGACGCAACACTTGCACACGACTCGGCCAGTCATCTTCAGCGCCCCTGGGCCACAATAAATGAATGACCACCAGTAGCAGACCACCAAACAATGCTGCATACAGGGTTTGCCAGAGATAGGGAACCAGGTTTTGACTATAGCCGGAGAATGCCGAGTACAGCGGCGCGAGTTGACCAATACGGTAGAGCTGATGCTCAAACCCAAGCGCTGCCAAAGTCTGATTGAAAATAACGTAAGCCACCACAATAAACATGGTGATGTACTTGCTTCGGGTGAGTACATAGAAGAAAACTGAGACTACAGTCAGGAGATAAAAAGGTATCTGGAAAAAAAACAACAATCCCTTCAAGTAAAGTAACACATCGATCTCGTAGAATTCTTTCCATAACTGCACACCAATGGCGGCAACCATCGCGATAAACAGCATACTCGCAATCACCGTGATCAAACCTGTGAGTTTCGCCGCGATCATGACCCAATTCGGAAAAGGCATTGCATCCATGATTTCAAGCACTTTTACGGTTCTTTCCCTGACCATCAATTCAGCTGAATAATAGACCAGCACCAACAACAGTGAGATTGAGAACGTCCCATTGATAACGCGGATCAACGAGTGCGTTGTGGGGTAGAGGGAGGTGCCGGTAATGTTTCCGAGATCACCTAAAGAGGCAAACACCACCTGCAAAAGACCAAATAGTAGAAGCACCAGGAATGGCGCGCTACGCACAATCGTCCTGATCTCCAAACGAGTCTGGGAGAGGAACTGCTGCCACTGAGCATGCAAGTCAAAATTTTGATGAACGGTAACCACGACGGTTTTTTTGTTTTCAGCCGGTTCATCCTGCTCATGATTTTTCTTCTTAAGCTTACGACTTTTTTTCTGCCCCTTATCCAGCGAGAACGGAAATAACGGATAGGCAGCAACCAGGAACGCCACACCAATACCCAGCCAAAACAGCCGATTGGCGAGTATCGCGCCGTCAATATCCGGCAGATTGCTGTTTTTTTCAAAAACGGTCCAGTAGCGTGTCACTTCAGCCAGTGCCGTGGTACCGAAGGGATCAAGAATACTGGTCAGCTCTACGGTTTCCTTTTCGGTAAAGTTACCGAGTACCAGCGTCAACATGAACAGCACCATGGCACTGACATAGGTCGCCATCATGCTTCTTGTAACTGTCGCCACGCAAAAGAAGATACTGCACATGACAAATAGATTCGGCATTCCCAGCAAGGCAGTGCCATACAGATAGGGGGTGATGCTAAATGCCCCGATTCTTTCGGGATCCAGCCAGGGCATAAACCCGCCTACAAGTACGCCGAGTAAACCCGCCAGGTAAACCAGACATCCAAAAAGGAACGTTCCCAGGAAGCGGCCATAAACATAGTCAAACTTCGGGACGGGCCGGGAAAAAAACATTTCCACCGTATTGAGTTCGAAATCACGAACCACCGCATTGGCTGTAAAAGCGATCGCCCCGAACATCGCAAGAACACTCACCGCAGCGAGAGCATTCAAGATAGTGTCGGGGGAATTTAAGTTAACGTTGCCAGTACTGCCACCGATGCTGACATTGGGGCTGGCAGTCGCCAGAAAAAACATCAGAAAAAAAACACCGCACAGAACGTAAATTAAATATTGCCGCCGATGAAAATTCAGTTCGAACCTGAAGATATCTAAAAACATCGTCCGATTTCTATAATGATATTGGAATGCCATTACTCACCAGCGTGGCAAAGTAGACATCTTCCAGATCGGAACGTACTTCCTCAAAGCCCTCTGGCTGGTTGTCTGACAAGACGTGGATGACTGTTTCTCCTTCACTGAGGTGAGAAAGAATAATGCGAAAATTGTCGCTGTATTCCTTTATCGCCCCCCTGTCAATTCGTTTGCTCCATACATTACCCTGTATGTCACTGATCACGTCCTTTGGTTTACCGGAAAGGAGGATCTCACCATTACCCAATATGGCCATATTGGGACAGAGGTCCGTGACATCCTCAACAATATGGGTAGATAAAATCACCACCACGCTCTCACCTATCTCGGCTAACAGGTTGTGAAATCGGTTACGCTCTGAGGGATCCAAACCCGCAGTGGGTTCATCGACAATGATCAGGCGAGGATTGCCGATAAGTGCCTGGGCAACACCAAAGCGTTGCTTCATACCGCCGGAAAAGGTATCTATCGGCGTATTTCTAACCTCCCAGAGATTGGTCTGTTGCAATAGCCCTTCAACCATTTCTTTTCGTTCGCCCTTGTTGGTCACCCCTTTCAAAATAGTGAAATGATCCAACATACTCGCCGGTGTCATCTTTGGGTAAACGCCAAAATCCTGAGGCAGATAGCCCAGCACCTGCCGCAACTTGTCTTTCTCATTGATGATGTCAATTTCATCCAGGGTTGCAGTACCCTCGTCGGGTTCCTGTAAGGTAGCCAGGGTTCGCATCAAAGAAGATTTACCCGCACCGTTCGGGCCCAGCAAACCAAACATGCCTGACGGAATTTCCAGGCAAACCTTGTGCAATGCCCGCACCCCATTGCTGTAGGTTTTCGATAACTCATGAATCATTAACATCTAGTAGTCCCAAAATTTACAACTCCCTCTTTTTCAGTAAATGCTGTCCAGGGGAGTTTATCAGCAGAATCCAATCCATCTTTGTAAGTGTTTGATAGCAATGTGTTTAACAAGGCCAGGGTACCCGTAGTTTTCGACACCAGTGTAGATTTGATTGGTTTTTGGCTATTTCCTACCTGGAAGTCATGTTATTCGCCCTGGTCAATAAGAACCATAAAAACCCGGTCCATTTAAATAGACGATGATTCGATGGAAAAAGTTCTCTCCCTGGCAATTTTTCTGATTACGCGATCCCGAGCCGATCAAATTGTTCCTGTGGTGCCTCAACTTCCTCTAGCGCAGTACGCAGCATATCAATCATGTTTTTCTCAACGTCTTCTCCCGCCCGATTTTCATTCTCGTGCGGATCAATATCCAGACGATACAAATGATGCTCGCCTGTCGGTGGATTAAGTGACCAGTAGGGCAACATGTCGCCCTCCTCAAATGGCTGGCGTATAACGGGAATCTCGGTACCAGGCATAAAGTCCAGGTACGCTCGCTTGTCCGGATTTGGCAACCTCAGTCCCGGCACACTGGCAATCGGCATCGTTGACCATCGGTTCGACCACATGGATAACGGAAAACCGTTTCCCATCGGCGCACGTGCGTATTTGTTGCGACCGTCCTGAATTTGCACCCACTGACCGTAGATGCCTCCAATCGCCCATTCCCGAATACTGTTTTTCTCACCACTTAGCAGCGGCAGCAGGGACTTGCCATGAGTAATGTACTCGACATCGATTGAAAACAGGTCTGCCAGGGTGGCATGGATATCAACATTGGTTGTCAGGGCATTAATTTCCCCCGCCTGAATGCCGGGCCCGGCAACCATCAACGGCGTGTGACCGAGGGTTTCGTATTGCGGCACCCGGGGTTTGCCCCAGATGTCCTTCTCACCCAAATAATGCCCGTGATCGGTGCAGAGAATAAACACCGTGTCATCCCACAGCTTACCAGCATCCATCTGGTCGAGAATTCGCCCAAACCAGTGATCAATCATGCTGAGCTTTGAACCATAATTGGCCCTGATATGTTGCCCTTCGCGCTCGGTAATGACGCCCCTGGCAACACCCCCAACACTGTATGGAGGCCATATCATCAAGTCCTTATCCCAGTCAGGGTCATACTTGTTGGCCCATGGACTGGGTGTATCGAAAGGTTCATGGGGATCAAACTCATCCACAAAGACCATAAAGCTATCGAGTTCACTGCCATGTGCACCCAGCCAGTCAGCCGCAGCCTGCATTGTCTTTGGCCCCGGGAAGTCTGTTTCTTCCTTAAACCATGTTCTGGCAAAATCGTAGCCGTGGGTTTCAGTTTTTAATCGACGTTCGGCAGGTAAAGCCGGTGAGCCAACCCAACTGGGATCTTCAGCCAGCTTCCACGGGTCAGATTCGTGGCCACGGGTATAGTCCCAGGCAAAAAAATCCGTGTGGTAGTTCTCACCACCCACTTCAAACAAATGAGGATGATCGGTGAACAACTGTGTCGGGATCTCCTCGCGCCGTAAATAGTAGGTGATCGGTCTTTCCCAAAGCTCTATCGAACCCCAGGGACGCCAGAGAAAATCCATCACACCGACCAATATGTCATGGCGCGCAGGCATACACGGCAGGGAACCCGTGTAATGATTGGTGAATCTCATGGCCCGCCTGGCGAATCGGTCCAGGTTTGGTGTGTCAAACTCGCTTCCGCCGTAACATCCCAGCATATGGCGATTCAGGCTATCGAGAAGAACGACGACAACTTTCTTAGCTTTCATGAGTGACTACTTTTCTTGTTAGGGGAATTTGACGATAATTCCTGCGACATCTTTCATGCAACACAATTAAAAACAACCGGCCAAAATATTAAAAGGGAAAAAGATGAATGTCAGCAAACTTTTTTCAGCCTGCAACCGTCAATAGGGTAAATAACGGATAAAAAGTCTATGTTCGCACCTAAAAGTGACGACCAGCTAATCGAGAGAGCACTCTCTGGCTCGGAACGCGCATGGCTGTCGCTTGTGAAGCGCTATGAGAAGCGCCTCTACAATTATTCACTGCGCATGTGCGGCAACCGGGATGACGCGATGGATATTCTTCAGGATGTGTTGATATCTGTTTACAGGAACCTGAATTCCTATCGGGGCGATGGGGCCTTTGTCGCCTGGCTGTTTCGAATAGCGTCGTTTCGCTGTATCGACCACTTCAGGAAAAGGAATTTTCACACACCCATTGAAGATCTGGAAATCGCCGACGAAACCGAGAAAATCATGCCTGACATCAACCTCACCAATGCCCAATCGAATCGAGACATTGCCATGTTAATGACGCGACTGCCCCTGGATCAACGCCAGGTCATCGAATTGAAGTTCTTCCAGAGCTTTACCTTCGATGAAATCAGCGGCCAGTTGGGAATTTCATCCAATACAGCGAAGACACGACTGTATGCTGCCCTGGGAAAAATGCGTAAACAAACCGATATATCACTCGCGAGCTAAGGAGGAGTTATGCAACCGGAATTCTCTTGTGAACAATGCCAGAATCTCCTGCCGGAGTTCATTGAAAACACGATCAACACGTTGCAAAAACAGCGAGTTGATCAGCACCTGGAACAATGTGCCCAGTGCAGCGAGACGCTGCAACAACTCTGGGAACTGCAAGCCATGTCTACCCGCTGGCATGATGAGTCAGTACCGGGTTGGTCTCGTCGGAGGGCTTTCTTTGAGCCCCGTGACTGGTGGTCCAGCCTTCAGATGGTCAGCACCTTTGCATCCATCCTGGTTCTGGTTTTCGTGTTCAGCCAGGCACAGGTTTCCACCGACGATGGATTTTCCATCCGTTTTGGAGACGACCCTTCAGAAAAGGGCTTTCTTACAGAAGCCACTCTGGAAAAGCGGGTGGCACAACTGTTATCAGTACTGGAAGTTCAGCAGCAGGAACAACTTCAGTCGAACTCTAACAAACTCACCAGCCAGCAGGTTGCGACTAATCAGTTGCTACTCAAGGCAGCGCTCGATATGAGCCGGTCGGAACGTCGGGAAGATTTCGACACCATACTAAACGCCTGGGACCTGGCCCAGGGCCAGAGAGCCCGGCAAACAAGGGAGAGCTTGCGCCTGCTTCTGGTTAACCAGCTCGAGGACAGACGTAATATTGAACAACTGAACCGATTGTTTTCAGGAACAGTTTCAGAAACACTTTCAGAAGGTAAGACACTATGAAATTCAAACTAATGTTAGTTGGTATGACGGTATCCATTTCCCTGCTTGCAGCGGTGGCGATGGCGGCGAAGAACGACTACAGCAAGATCAGAAGGGATACTTCTGTGATGGCAGGTATCATCAACGGTGCATTTCAGGACAACGATTCCTGTAAAGGTTGCCGGGTCAAAGTCGAAACCACCTACCTGGCACAGCAGGGTGTCGTCTTTACGATCAAGAGCTACGCAGTCAGAGGATTTGCGATCGGGGGTGACCATGACAGCCATGGTTCATTTTATGATGTGCAATCCCTGGAATCCCTGGAATCTCTCGAACATATTCCCGAAATGGTCAACAGCATCCTGGTGAATGTCGGTGATTCTCTCGAAGACATCACTACGAGAATCGAAGTCGTAGAAGAATTCGAAGATGTAGATTTTAACAGAAGGCATGTTTTCATCGACCGCAGCTCTGTTCGTGAACTGTCACGAAGAACACGGGATCTTGAGTTTCAGATGCGTGATTACGAAATTGAACTTCTGCATGCAGAGGATGAGGTAGAACGTAAACGACTGGAAGCGAGTATCAATTCGCTCGAGAAGGACATTGAAGAGCTCGCGGCTGAAAGGGAAGGTGTGAACAAGAAATATGAAACCGCGCGTAAAGAGCGTGAAAAGGAACGCGAGGCACAAAGAGCTGAAAGAGACAGGAAAAGAACGGAGATATTGGCGAGCACGCAAGAGGTGATCATGCAAACCTTCTGCGACTATGGATCGACGCTCAAGAATCTACCCAATGATGAATATGTTTCCGTGGTTTTTGAGCGATCAAAGGATGACCATGATTCAATCTTCGTTCTGGACAAAGATCAGGTCACGAACTGTAAGTCTGACGGCAGCGGCTTGATCAAGCAGGCGTTGACATATCAATTCTGACCCCAGATTCAACCCTGGTAATTCGGGGTAGCATTGCCGCAATCTGATTGCGCGATCAGTTTGGGACATCCAGTTGTGTATACTTGCGTGTTCTCTAAAAAAATACGTAGTCGATAACAACAATGCCCACCGCAAATCTTGTTTGCCCGTACCGGTTAGTACTCCTGATCGTGGGGAGCTTGCTTTCATGCCAGCTTTTCGCTGCGGAAGTAAATTTGCCCCAGAAGATGACCTGGACTGCCTACAACCTTGGCACTACTGGCTACAACCAGTCGGTTGCCATCGGTAAAGTCCTTAAAGATCACTACGGCGTTACATTGCGGGTCATTCCCGGAAAGAATGATATATCCCGTTTGTTACCCCTGAAAAAAGGCAAGGTACAGTTCTCGGCTAATGGCGCGGCCACGTTTTTTGCATCAGAGGGCATGTTTCAATTCGCGAGCCCGAAATGGGGACCGATGCCCCTTCGAATGGTGATGATGTCCAATGGCAAGAACAATCAGGCCCTGGCAGTTGCGGCTGACTCGGGGATTAAGACACTCGCTGACTTGAAAGGTAAAAGAATACCCTGGGTACGCGGTGCACCCGCTTTAAACGTCAATACAGAAGCCATGCTAGCCTGCGGTGGATTGACCTGGGATGACGTGAAGCGCGTGGATTACCCCGGCTACAACGCAATGTGGAACGGCATCGTCAATGGCCAGATCGATTCTGCTTTTGCTGCCACGGTATCGGGTCCTACGCGGAAACTCGAAGCCTCACCCCAGGGAATTTTCTGGCCACCCGTACCCCACGATGATGCCGGTTGCTGGCAGCGGCTCAAAAAAATTGGCCCTCACTTTACACCCCATATGGCGACCCGTGGTGCCGCTATCTCGGAATCCAGTCCCCACGAAGGTGCCAGCTACCCATACCCCACGTTGATTACCCTGGACACCCAGAACGCAGCTATGGTGCATGATCTGGCCCGAGTGATCCATGTCCATTACGATGAATTCAAAAATGCCGATCCGGGCTCAATTGGCTGGGCCATGGATTTGCAGGCATTCAAATGGGTGGTTCCATTTCACGACGGCGCAGTCAGCTACTTTAAATCCATTGGTGTCTGGACAGAAGACTATGAGACCCATAATCAGCGAATGTTAGCCAGGCAAGGTGTGTTGGGCAAAGCATGGGAAAAAATGGGTGATGCAGCCGAGTACGCGACAGACCAGCATCATCAGGCCTGGATGAAATATCGCAGGGAATCCCTGGTCAATGCAGGGTTAGATCCCATTTGGGAATGAACAGTTCAAAACCCACACCATCTAGATCTTTAGATTCCTGGTTTAGTGCCTTGCTCGTTATCGCGACGTTGCTTGCAACGTTACTGGCACTTGATAGTCTGCGTATCTTCGGAGACCCGATCCTCGGTTCCATCATTCTGATCGAAACCCACTATTACTATGCCTTGTTCGGACTACTGCTGCCTTTTGCTTTTCTGTTAAATCCGGCAACAACGCGTTTCAATTTGATCCCGGTCGATATCACCCTTGCGTTGTTAGCAACAGGTGCCACATTGTGGCTGTTTGCTCACTCCGAAGACATTCTGGATGAAGGCTGGGAATTCGAAGCACCCGTCAATGCTACCTACGTTTCGTTTCTGCTCTGGGGTCTTGTGCTGGAAGCTTTGCGCCGGGTCGCGGGTATATCGCTATTCCTGCTCGCACTGATGTTTTCACTATATCCATTGATTGCTGACCTGGTACCCGATGCCGTTTCCGGCATGGCATCGAATATAAGTGAAACCGCTGCCTACCATGTAATGAGCAGCGAAAGTCTGCTCGGACTCCCTTTTCGCGCCTTCGCAAACCTGGTTATTGGATTTTTGGTTTTCGGGGTTGCATTGCAACACACCGGTGGTGGTCGTTTCTTTATTGACCTGGCGTTTTCCCTGCTGGGTAAAACCCGTGGAGGCCCGGCAAAAGTCGCCATCGTCGCCAGTGGTTTGATGGGCTCTATGAGTGGCAGTGTCATCACCAACGTACTGACCACCGGGCAGCTAACAATTCCGGCGATGCGAAACAGCGGGATTCACCCTAAAACGGCAGCGGCCGTTGAAGCATGCGCCTCAACAGGTGGCGTTTTGTTGCCGCCGATTATGGGGTCGACCGCTTTCGTTATGGCCACGTTCCTGGAAGTACCTTATTACCAGGTGGCGCTGGCAGCGGCTGTCCCGGCATTGCTCTACTTCTTTGCTCTTTTTGTTCAACTGGATATTTACGCCGCCCGTAACAATCTCAAGGGACTGACGGCAGACAAATTACCTTCGCTTATTGCTACATTGAAAGACGGCTGGTTTTATCTCGGCTCATTTATCGTCCTGGTGTTTTTACTACTGGTGATGCAACGCGAAGCTTTCGCGCCCTGGTTGGCAACGCTTTGCCTGCTTATTCTCAATCAGTTTTCAAAACAGCATCGCTGGCAATGGCCTCAGTTGTATGAATTTGTCCGGTCGGCAGGGGCGCTGCTCGTTGAACTACTGGTCATTCTAAGTGGCGTGGGTCTTATTGTCGGCGCCCTATCATTTACAGGCTTGTCCGGTACCCTGGTCAACGAATTACTTTTTCTTGCCGGGGGATCAACTGGCATCCTGCTCTTAATGGGCGCCGCAACAAGTTTTGTACTGGGTATCGGCATGACCGTCACGGCGGCCTACATTTTCCTCGCAATCATCCTGGCCCCGGCATTGATTCAGGGCGGCCTCGATCCAATGGGTGTTCATCTGTTTATTCTATACTGGGGAATGTTATCTTTTATCACTCCGCCAGTTGCACTGGGGGCCTTTGCAGCAGCTTCCATTGCAGAAACAAATCCCATGTCCACTGGTGTTACGGCGATGGCATTGGGCACAGTAACTTACTTTATCCCCTTTTTCTTCGTGTTGGATCCCGCGTTAGTGCTGGATGATGATGCACTGTCGATTTTTCGCTCGGTAATGGAAGTTCTCTTTGGCACAGTCATCATTGCCGCCGCTATTCAAAATTACCTGACTTATGTCCCGCAATTTCTCAATGGTCACTTACGAGGCGGGCTACCGGTGCGGATAGCGCTAGCCACATCAGGATTGCTGATTGCATTACCTTCACTTACAGGCATCGATTTGGATGTAAGCAATGTCAAAAGCCTGGCAATGGGAATTGCGTTGTTGATGCTGGTTCTTGCCTGGCAGGCGATTCAATTGAGGGAGCGTTAAAACTGGGCGATCCACCTCGATGATCCACTAGACAGGGGCTTTTTTTCACCCACCCGTGAGTCGAAACACCGCCGTGGTCAAAGCAGCCTCTTCCATTGCAGGGAATCCACCTACAATATCAGGGTAGTCCATTCGATACTTGTTTCCATATGCTTCAAGAACCGGCTCCCAATTAGTTGTCAACAAACTGGCAGCCAATGAGTAGGTCTTGTCGCCCATTCTCATTCGAACCGATCCACCGTCACCGAGCATCTGGACCCAACCACTGCTATTTGATCCTACAATGTGGAGGCTGCCGTCAACCTGGACCACCCAGATAATGACAACACGAGGCAAACTTCCCTGGACTTCAAGCTTGATCTCATGGATGTCCGCTGTACTACCCCAGGATTCAGGCAACTCGGAGGGCGTGCCTCCAATAAAAATTCCCGGCATCGGCCCCAACGGTGTGATCCACGCAAGCAAAACTAAACCAGCAAGCAGGATAAAGCACTTATCTTCATTACCTTCATCGTAAACTCTCTTTTTGCGATTCAAAGCTGTAGCACTACGACAGCTTAACGATACACTCTGTTTGAAATGTATGCTATTGGCCCAGTGGGAGCGGCCCTCTTTCAAGAATCCGTTCGGCAGTGTCAGCCACCAGCATGAGATTTTGTTCATCACCCGTCCAGGCGTACCAGCCGAGATGCGAGGTCGCGATATGGAGTTCGTAGCAGTGATGGCGAGCAGGCGCATCGACGAGATCATTCTCCCCCAGGTCTGGGGCTACCAGCGTTCGGTGCCACATATCGGTTGCCGCAATCACGGGATGCCAGGCACCCCAGAAAGTACACCATGCAACGTCGAACAAGAAGTCACCACGCACAGAACACTTCCAGGAGAATATTCCCGTCACTTTAGCGGTATTGTCAGAAACCAGAACGTTCTGATGGAGAAGATCGCCATGGATAAGATCGCGACGCTCTGGACATATGGTCAGAAGCTGCTCGATACGGGACTTACAGGTCTTGAATAAATCATCGAGACGCGAGCTCGACGCAAGCTTCTCTCTCCACCCGCTCACATGCTCGCTCGGATCATCAACAAGACCGGAACGCAACCAGCCATGCCAGCTCATATCCACTGAGGAAGTGGAGTCGTACCAGAGCACTGCATCATTGGTGTCTACAGGCACAGCACGCATTGCCATCAGGAGTGCTTGCAGGGCATCTCCGAGGACGTCTGCACGTTCCATGGACGTGGTCTCGACGAATCTTCCGTAGTGGCGTTGTGATATTTCGAAGTGAAGATCGAGCGCACTCCGGGTTTCAATGATAACTGGAACTGGCAGATCCGGTGCCGTGAACCGCATCGCGGCTGCATCGATCGAAAAACCTTCGGACATGTCACTGAGACGCAGTACGAACTCATCTTCACCAACTCGATATGAAAATGCAGACGACCAGAATCCGCCTGACAGTGGTGCCACATCCAGTACTTTGTCGTGGTGTCGGGTAGCCAGCCAATTTGTTACCTGTGTCGTCGTTGGCTTTGGCTTGTGTGCATCGTCCATGCGCGATTTCCATAAGTAACTTAACAGCACATCTTACATCAGACAGAAAAACCCGCGCACTATCCTGCAGCAACCTAATGAGAATACAAACCGGTTAAGTCTTCAGTGATCATCTAATTATGATATAAAGTTTTTTTGTAAAACGCTCAAGGTCTGCTTTGCCACACAAACACTGGGAAAACCCCGAAACGATGGGTTATGGTCGGCTACCGGCCAGATCATCATTCAGCCGTAATGATTCCCTGACCCTGAACGGCACCTGGAAGTTCAAGCGATTTCCACATCCGGACAAGGTTGCCAGGCGCTGGTTTGATCCGGTGCTGAATGACAATCAGTGGCAATCCATGAAGGTGCCTTCGCTCTGGACAAGGCAAGAAAAACCGCTGCAAGACCTGCCCATTTACACCAATGTACAAATGCCTTTTGCCAGGGAGCCTCCCTACACGCCAGGGCACAATCCAACGGGCGTCTACAGGCGCAGTTTCACGCTGAAAAAAAACTGGCAAAACAAGCGCATCGTCATCTACCTCGGCGGCGTCGAGAACTGTTTTTACCTCTATTGTAACGGGCAGGAAGTAGGATTCTCGAAGGACTGTCGTTTGCCTTCCGAATTCGATCTGACTGATTTCCTGAAACCTGGTGAAAATCATATCGCCCTGAAGGTGCTTCACTATAGCGACTCTTCCTACATTGAAGATCAGGACCAATGGTGGCATGCAGGGATTCACCGGGAAGTCTATCTCTACGCAACTCACCCCGTCTACCTGCGTGACATATTTGCCAAACCTGTTTATGACCCGGATACGCATCAGGCTCAACTTGAGTTCGATGTACGATTGGGCGGTGAGGATCGGTCAACTATCAATCACACCCTGGAAGTTGATCTCGCAAAACCGAATGGTAAACCAGCTTTTCGTAAATCCCTGACGGCAACAATTGGCAAATCAAACTTTTACCCGGTCATCGGTAAAGGTGCCCGGCTCACACTTCAAAAACAACTCAACAAGGTTCTCCCCTGGTCCGCTGAAACGCCCCAACTCTATGTCGTTACCGTCAAACTCAAAGATCCCGAAGGGCAATTGCTGGAACAGATCCACTTCAGAATCGGTTTTCGTCATATTGAAATCAGCAACCGCGAATTCCTTATCAATAGCCAGGCGGTGCTGTTTCGCGGCGTGAACCGACATGATCATTGCGATACCACTGGCAAGATCATGACAGAGCAACTTCTGCGGCTCGATCTTGAGACCATGAAACAACACAACGTCAACGCAGTTCGCACCAGTCATTACCCCAACGACCCTCGCTTCTATGAACTATGCGATGAAATCGGCTTGTATGTCGTCGATGAGTGCAATCTCGAAGCCCACCATCATTACGCCCAGCTAGGCGATGATCCGTACTGGTCCAGCGCCTTTTTGTCCCGGGTCACAAGGATGATCGAAAGAGACAAGAATCATGCGTCGATTGTCATGTGGAGCATGGGTAACGAAACGGGGTTCGGGCCTAATCATGCTGCGATGGCAGCCTGGGCTCGTCAGTACGATCCCTCTCGTCCACTACACAACGAAAATGCTATTTGCGAGCAGGGTGTCAGACGGATGTGGGACGACAACCCTCACGGCACAGATGTCGTTTGCCCCATGTATCCGTCTGTCCAGGACATTATCGACCATGCCGTTAACTCCAATGATCCCCGGCCATTGATCATGTGTGAATATGCCCACGCGATGGGTAACAGCTGCGGAAACCTGAAGGAGTACTGGCAAGCCATAGAATCCAATCATGGCTTACAAGGAGGATTTGTATGGGAATGGCTGGATCACGGCTTAAAGGAGACGATTCAGGGTATTCCCTATTGGGCATACGGTGGAGACTTCGGAGAAGACAGGCATGACTTGAACTTTGTCTGTGATGGGTTGTGCTGGCCAGACAGAACCCCGCATTCGTCGCTGTTAGAATACAAGAAAATTATACAACCAGTTTCAGTGAGTCGCATTTCGAAAACCCGATTTCGGGTTGCCAACAAGGATTTTTTTACGGACCTGTCGAAGTACAGGATTACCTGGGTGCTGTTGAAAAATGGCGAACCGGTTTCCAGCGGTACAATCGCCAGGTTATCGACACCTCCACAAAGGTCCGAGAGTTTTAGCCTGGCCTATACCGCCCCTGATCTCTTTGCTGGAGATGAACTAGCCGTCATTTTTGAATTCAGGTTAAGACAAAAAACGTCATGGGCAGCAGAGAACCACCTGGTTGCCTGGGACCAGATGGCACTTGCCAAAAAGAAACCTGCAAAAACAAACGCCCGCCCCTTCAACTTAAACTCTGCTGACAACTCACTTGAGCTCACCGCCGGTAAACAGTCAGTCGAGTTCAACGATGAAGGTATCACTGCCTGGGTTGTGGGAGGTCAAAATTTGCTGTCCCAGGGCCCGCGTCTCAACGTATGGCGAGCCCCGATTGACAACGATGGCATAAAAGGACGGCAGGGCCAGCACAATAAACCACTGGGGCGCTGGTTAAGCGCGGGACTCGACAAATTAACCATACAATACAAACCGTTACGACTATCCAGCAAAGAGCTTGTTACAGAGGAGCTCGCAAGTTGTTCGGGCGGACTTATCGTTTGCACAACCCATTATCGAGTCGATGATCATGGCCTGTCTGTCATCCATCATTTTGATATCGATGAATCGCTACCCGATCTCCCCCGGATCGGTGTTCGGCTGGTTCTGGACCCCACATTTAAGAAATTGGATTGGTTTGGCCGGGGCCCTCATGAGACCTTTATTGATCGGCAAGAATCCGGTCGACTGATGGTTCACCACAGCAGCGTTGCAGATCAGTATGTGCCTTATATATTGCCCCAGGAACACGGCAACCTTACTGACATCCGCTGGATGAAATTGGGTAGCACGAGCAAAACGCTGAAGATCATTACTGAACATCCCTGTGATGCGAGCGCCAGCCTCTACCCCCATGAATCCCTGACACCTGCGTTGCATACCTATGAATTAACACCCTCTGAAGAAGTTTACCTCTGCCTTGATGTCCTGCAACGAGGTGTCGGTGGTGCAAGCTGTGGGCCAGATACACTACCGCAATACCAGGTAAAACCCGGCAAGTACTCACTAAAATACAAAATTCAAATTGACAATACTGTCATGCGACGCCGGAGGCACTCGTGGAAAAAAAACTGATCTGGACCATACCAGTTCGCCTGTTTCACTGGCTGTTGTTTGTGTTCGTCAGTATCTCACTCTATACCGGGTTCGAAGGTGGCATCACTGAAATGGACTACCACATGCTCAGCGGATACTGCGTGCTGACCCTGATTCTGTTCCGGGTCATCTGGGGGTTGATCGCAAAAGGCAGCGCAAGGTTCAGTCATTTCCTGAAGAGCCCCGGGATAATCTGGCGTTATATCAAAGGCCAGGAACCAAAGCCCATCGTTGGACATAATCCACTAGGTGCACTCAGTGTCGTCGCGATATTGATGGCGTTGTTACTCCAGACCTCGACAGGGTTGTTCGCCAATGATGACATCTTCCTTGAGGGGCCTTTGACGCATCTGGTGAGCTACGGAACAAGCCGACAACTGACCGCAATCCACAAGAACAACATGTGGCTAATCTGCTTTCTCGTTGGTCTACATCTGCTGGCAGTGTTGTACTACGAAATCATCAAAAAAGATCGACTGGTGCTCACAATGATCACCGGTAAGAAACAGTTAGCAGCAGTCACAGGAACAAACGAACAGCACCAATTGTTACTCGGACTGGTGCTGATCGTTATCTGTTCGGCGTCTACCTATTGCCTGGTAACCTATTTGTAGAGAGCCCGCTAATGGTCGTGTTCTTTCCGAAAATCATCATGGCAACCTTTGCACGCACCGCCGAGCTTTTTCAGGGTAGGCCCAAGACGTTCCATATTCTTGGATTCCATCACCTGGTTAATTTCCTTCGCTGCTTCAACAAACTCATCCATAGCGGACTGGAAGGCTTCAGGATTCTTCCAGATAGCCGGTAAGGCTCCAGTTTTGCCGTCACCGCTACCCTTGGGAAACACACTGGGCACAACCTCAGCGATATTGGCCATACCCCGGGCGTGTAATTTCAGGTCTGCCTGATGCACCCGACCCCGCATGATCGCAACCATCGATGACATATGACCACCAACGACCCCCATGACCCCCTGTCGATACTTAATCTCACCCGCTGCATCAGCCAGTGAACATTGACTGAAAAAAACCATCGCTAACATCAATACCACCTTTTGCATAACACTTCCCAGATTGTTAATTTTTACAGATCACAGCATAACTGGATTTTACCGGAATGGTAACATCACTAGTGCGGGCAAGCCGCTAAATGGCCAGCTGCGTTGTTGCACTTGCTCGACTTATGCCCCTATCTATTCACAAATCGGGTCTTCACAAGCGCGTCTACCATCTGACCATTCAGCGACTTGCTTAAAGTGCTATCTATACAGGACACTACACTAGCGTTGACGTTTTCGGGGTCGGCCAGTACAGTTGCAATCTGTAGTTGAACGCAGTCTTTTAGGGACCCAAATGCCAGACAAGAAGCGCTATCCTTTTGAAGAATCCCTGTCCAAACTTGAGAGTCTGGTAGAAAAGATGGAAGCGGGCGATTTATCACTCGAAGATTCCCTGAAAACCTTCGAAGAAGGCATTAAACTCACCAGAGAATGCCAGCAAGCGCTCAAGCAGGCTGAACAAAAAGTCAATTTACTGACCGAAAAAAGCGGTCAGGTCGAATCATTACCCTTTGATGAGCAAACTGATGACTGAAGTTTTTCAGTCTTATCGCGATAGAATAAATCAACAGCTTCAACGCCACCTGATTCAAACTACGGCACCGACCAGACTCCAGCAAGCCATGTATTACGGCGTATTCAATGGCGGTAAACGGATTCGACCCTTGCTCGTCTATCTGACTGGGGAAGCATTGGGCATACCATTGGAACAGGCGGACAACACTGCCAGCGCTATTGAATTAATCCACAACTACTCGTTGATTCACGACGACCTACCGGCAATGGATGATGATGATCTCCGTCGCGGTAACCCAACGGTGCACTTGAAATTCGATGACGCAACCGCGATTCTCACCGGTGACGCCATGCAAACACTGGCATTCGAGCTTATAGCCATTGATGCAAGACTTACTTCTGATGTCCGGGTCGAGCTAATTCAACTTATCGCCCGATCTGCCGGTGCTACAGGCATGGTTGCCGGTCAAGTCATAGATATAGAAGCAGAGACCCTGTCCATTAGTGCCAGCGAGCTTGAAAACATGCACCGCCGCAAAACCGGTGACCTGATTTCTGCCAGTGTTTTGGCTCCAGCCATCATCGCGCGAGCCGACTCTCCACTGACGCAATCTCTGCAAACCTTTGGCTATGCGCTGGGCCTGGCCTTTCAGGTTAAGGATGACATTCTCGATGAAGTAGGTGAAACGGAAGTCATGGGGAAACAACAGGGCAGCGACCATTCCCGGAACAAGACAACATTTGTCTCCGCTCACGGTCTCAATGCCGCAATTGCCTATTTAGATGAGTTACGGCAGGAGGCGATCAAAGCCCTTGAACCCCTCGGAGAGAATTCCAGATTGTTGCTTGAATTAACCGACTACGTGGCCAACAGAGACCATTAGTCGTCCTTCAAGGTGAAATTGCCATGTTCAGAGCGACCCAAATGATTCAAGTGCGTCAAGATCAACAATTAGTGTAAAATTCGCCGCCTATGTCTATACAAACATTTGATAAAATTCCCACTGAGCGCCCGAATACACCACTTCTGGATTCAATTGAATCACCAGCAGATATGCGCGCTTTTGAGAAAGACCAGCTGGAACAGCTCTCAGATGAGTTGCGTAATTTCCTGATCTACACTGTCGGTCGCACCGGTGGGCATTTTGGCGCCGGACTTGGGGTGATTGAACTCACCATCGCCCTGCATTACGTATTTGAAACCCCGCAGGATCACCTGGTCTGGGATGTAGGACATCAGACTTATCCACACAAGATCCTCACCGGTCGCCGTGAAGAAATGCAAAGCCTGCGTAAACCCAACGGTGTCGCGCCGTTCCCGGTTCGCACTGAAAGCCCCTACGACACATTTGGAGTCGGTCACTCCTCGACTTCCATCAGTGCAGCATTAGGTATGGCCATCGGTGCAAGAATGAAGAATGAACCGCAACGAACTGTCGCTATTATTGGAGACGGCGCCATGACAGCCGGTCTGGCCTTTGAAGCCCTGAACCATGTTGCAGACACCAAGGCAAACATCCTTGTTGTACTGAACGATAATGCCATGTCGATATCCCACAATGTCGGCGGTCTGGCCAAGTACTTCGCCCGCATCCTCGGTTCCCGATTGTATCTGTCGATGCGCGAAGGCAGCAAAAAGATCCTCAGTCGGATTCCCCACGCCTGGGAATTGGCTAAACGGACCGAGGAGCATATGAAAGGCATGGTGGTCCCCGGCACCCTGTTCGACGAGTTAGGTCTAAACTACATTGGCCCCATTGACGGTCACGACATTAATTCCATGATCCATATGCTGGAAAATATCAAAGATCTTGAAGGACCACAGTTTCTGCATGTCATTACCCAAAAAGGTAAGGGTTATATTCCAGCTGAAGCCTCACCGGTGGGTACGCACTCACTTTCAAAAATTGAACCGCAAAAAACCCGGGCTCTGAATCATAACAAACCAAGTTACTCGAATGTCTTCGGCACCTGGCTATGCGATATGGCGGAGAAAAATCCACATTTAGTGGGCATCACTCCCGCCATGAAAGAAGGCTCAGACCTTATTGCTTTCGCCGAAAACTATCCCGAGCGTTATTACGACGTCGCTATTTGCGAACAGCACGCCGTGACACTTGCAGCTGGTTTAGCTTGCCAGGGTGCAAAACCTGTGGTTGCTATTTATTCCACATTTTTGCAGAGAGCTTACGATCAGTTGATCCATGATGTAGCGATCCAGAACCTTGATGTCACCTTCGCCATTGATCGCGCAGGATTGCTGGAAGACGGACCCACCCATTCGGGCGTGTTCGATCTTTCTTACCTGAGATGTATCCCTAACATTATCATTATGGTGCCATCGGACGAAAACGAAACCAGGCAAATGCTTTACACAGGGTTTGAGTTCAAAGGCCCCGCCGCTATCCGATATCCACGCGGTAAGGGGCCCGGTGCGGAGATCACCAGCGATATGACTACGATCGAAATAGGCAAAGCGCGGACCCTGAGACAGGGAAGCAACATCGCGATCCTGGCATTTGGCTCCATGGTTAGGCCCGCAAGATCCACCGCTAACAAACTCAACGCTACGCTGGTGGATATGCGCTTTGTTAAACCCCTGGACAAGGAATTAATCACACAAATTGCACTAAGCCACAAGCTGGTGGTGACCATAGAAGAAAACAGCGTCGCGGCTGGTGCAGGATCTGCAGTGAACGAATTTCTAAACAGGGAAGCCTTTGTCATTGAGATCCTCAACCTGGGGGTCCCGGACACTTTTATTCATCAGGACACGCCCGGCAAGATGCTGGCAGCCTGTGGCCTGGATGAGAACGGGATTCTACAGTCAATACGTGACAGAGTTTCAAGCCTGGAATTAAAAAAGCTGGATCCTTCCCTGCGCTCCGGCTAGGTCTAGTCGGGCTTGCTGAACAGATGTCCCAGCTTGCCTGCCTTGGTCGCAAGATATCTGGCGTTATGATCGTTATGCCCCGTTTCGATAGGCAGGCGATCAACGATTTCGATACCCAGTTTCCTTAACGCGGTCACTTTGACCGGGTTATTGGTCATCAGCCGGACCTTATCAATTTCGAAGTACGAGAACATATTTTTGCAAATGGAGTAATCACGCAGATCGGCGTCGAAGCCAAGTCTTTCATTCGCCTCAACGGTATCAGCGCCCTGATCCTGCAACTCGTATGCCCGCACCTTGTTAAGGAGCCCAATACCGCGACCCTCCTGGCGCAAATACAGGATAATACCGCGACCTTCTTCTGAAACACGCTGCAGGGCCACTTGCAACTGGGCACCACAATCACATCGCATACTGAACAGGGCATCTCCTGTCAGACATTCCGAATGGACACGACAGAGCACAGGACCTTCGTTGCTGAAATCACCAAGGGTAATGGCAATATGCTCCTGACCTGTTTCTGAATCTTCGAAGCCATGTATCATAAACTCACCAAAGGGAGTGGGTAGCTTCGAGGAGGCGACATAGATAGCTGTCACTGTGGTCTCCTGTAAATTATTCGGCATTTTATCAGGAGTGAGCGGCTTCAAGCTAGTTCCCATCCGGAAACTGCCGGACCCGACGCATGCTCTCACGAATCCATGCCCGTACAAAGAACAACACGGGAGATCTGCGAATTCAGTACTTCACGGTCAACTGCATTATTCCTGCACTCTCGGTGAGATCCACTTTGCTCAGGAATGACATGCCGAGCAGGATTTCCTCCGGATAGTCTCCCTCGAGAACAGCCGCTTTAACATTATTGATCCGAATTCCACCAACCTCGACGCTAGCGAGATTTACCTCGCGGGATTCGACCACACCACCGGCGGTTGTCGCCCGAAGGGGCCGAGCCTTCGACAGGTCAAGACCTAACGCTTTGGCAGTAGGCGTATTAAGGGCAATGATTGTCGCACCCGTATCCACCAAAAATGAAACAGGTCGACCGTTGATATTACCGCTGGTTCGATACTGACCGGCATTGGACAGCAATATTGACACCGAAACACTCTCAGGCTTCTGGAAATCAGTGCTGATTCGGCTGCTGAGACCTAAACTGAATGTCCTGCCAGTATATTCAATACTAGCCATGTGACTGTCAGCACTCACCAGAAGAACACCTTCGGGTGAGCGTTCACCAACCTTCAACAATATATTCTTACCAGAAATATTTAGCATGGCTTTATTTTTAAACAAGCCGACAACGTCTATATCGAGGTCCAAAGCGAAACACGACGGCAAAAGCAGCAGAAAGAAAATAAACCCGGTGGTAGTTTTCATGGTTGGCTAATCACATAACTAATCACTTGGACTATGAACAAACTATAGAACCCCGCGGCAACATCATCAACCATGATACCGAGCCCTCCTTCCAGGTTTGTGTCCAACCAGCCAATGGGCCAGGGCTTGAGGATATCGAAAAACCTGAATAACCCGAAGGCAATAAGTAACCAGTACCAACCCTGTGGCAACATGAAAAGACTGATCCACATCCCGACAAATTCATCCCAGACGATACTTGCGGGATCTTTAACTTGCATATCACGGGACACCTTGTCACATAGCCACACTCCACATCCAAACGCCACCAGCACAAACACCCCATAGCCCCACGTACCCAGCTTCAGCAGGAGAAAGTAAACCGGGATTGCCGCCAGGGAGCCCATCGTCCCAGGCATATATCGAGACAATCCTGAACCGCCACCAAGGGCCAGAAAGTACCAGGGATTGGTAAACGTCTTCCTGACTTTTTCATCCATTAGAAGTGTCTATAACCAGTCGTATGGGGAACCCGGCGTCCATCCCTATCCAGGATATTGACAGATTTATCAGCGTTTATCGTGCCAATTCTGGTGATTGGACAGCCGATGGACTGCCCAATTTTAGTGACCCTTTCTGACCAGCGGTGTGGCACGGTGAAGCACAATTCATAGTCATCTCCACCCTGGATAGCCATTGTCCGTGCTTTCTCTGCTCCAAACGTCAATCTCAGTGCCTCCGAGACGGGCAAACTATCAACGATAATGCTGGAACCAACGCCACTGGCGCTGCACAAATGCGCCAGATCAGCTGCAAATCCATCGGATATGTCGATTGCGGCGCTGGCCAGACCCAGTAAGGCCTGTCCCACATCAAGACGGGCAACCGGGTGAGTGTACCGGGCGATCAGCTGACTGAAATGTCTGTTGTCTGTGTTTGTCGAAGGTACATTTTTTACCAGTTCCAGACCACCCGCCGCATCGCCCAGAAAGCCCGAGACGTATATGTCATCGCCCACCTGTGCACCAGAGCGTAGCAAGGCCTGGCCCGCAGGCACCATCCCCATGATATTGATCGTTATTGATAGCTGCCCCCTGGACAAATTACCGCCGATCAACGGCAGCCGGTAGTGCTCAACCATATGGTTCAATTGAGTAGAAAAGCAGGACAGCCATTGCTCGGAAAACCCTGGTAATGTTAGGGCAAGCGTAAAACCATGTGTCTGTGCACCCATCGCCGCCAAATCACTTAGATTAGCCCCCAGCGCGCGACTTACCACCACTTCGGCAGGGGCATCAGCAGTAAAATGGACACCCTCAACCAGGGTATCTGTTGATACGCAAAGCTCATAACCAGCAGGTAACCGCACCACGGCACAATCATCTCCGGGACCAATAACAACCTGATCATTCCTGAAAGTTATGGGTTCAACAAAAAACCGCCTGATTATCTCGAACTCATCCATCGATTCTTGCCTGGGCTCTTTATTCTGATTGAGTGTGTATTTTCGTCAGGTCAAGGAACCCAACCAATCTTTATCGTCGATTGTATTCGCTGGCCCGATGTTCCGCTGCAATGCTGTCCAGTACCGAATTCACCAGCTTGTGACTTTCGGCAGCACCGAATTGCTTCGCCAGTTCAATCGATTCATTAATGACAACCCGATAGGGGATATCTATTCTGTGGACCAATTCATAACAACCAATGTACAGAACAGCAGCTTCAACAGGGTCCAGTTCATCAAACTTGCGATCAATCTTTGGAATGATGACGTCGGTCAAGTCACCCCTGATTAGATTAATGTTCGACAGTATCTGGTGCAGATACTCTGTGTCCACGCGCTTCATATCGTGGTCCTGGCGAAATTGACGTTCTACTTCACCCGCACTCATCCCGGTTAGCTTCATCTGGTACAGGGCTTGTAAGACAAACCTGCGCGCCTTGCTACGCGCCGCCGGAGTATTCTTCTTAGGCAACTTTTTTGGCACCTTTTTTGGCACGTCTTTGCGACTCTTTTTTGGCACGCTCATAAATTTCGAAACAGGCTGACCATTTCCAGTGCTGACATGGCGACATCTGCACCCTTGTTTCCAGCCTTTGTACCAGAACGCTCGATTGCCTGCTCAATGGTATCCGTTGTCAGGACGCCAAACGCAACAGGAATTTCCTCTTCCAGGGCAATTCTCGCAAGCCCGCTGGCACACTCTCCTGCGACATAATCAAAATGGGGTGTCGCCCCCCGAATTACAGCACCAAGGGCAATCACAGCATCGAAGTCACCTGTTTTCACGACTTTCTGGGTTGCCACTGGCATCTCGAATGCTCCAGGAACCCGGACCACCGTGATATTGTTTTCGCTGATGCCGTGGCGTTTTAATGTATCAATTGCGCCGGATAACAGGCCCTCAACTACAAAGCTGTTGAACCGCGCAACCACGATCGCGAAATTCGCTGTGACCGTGGAAAAATCCCCTTCTACAATTTTTGTCATTACCTGTGTCCTGATTGTCTGTCTTGTTTACTGCTGGCTGAATCTAACAGGCCATGTGTGTTAAAAGTCGCGGTAATCCTCAAATCACCATCCAGGTTTCTCACATCGGTGAATTCTAACCCAGGCACATCCTGCATGTCCGTGAGCCCTTTGATATTCATCAACGACCTGGCGCCCTGCCCCATCAATTTTGGCGCCATATAGATGACAATTTCATCCACTAATCTGTCGTCGATCAAACTCCCCGCGAGATTGGCACCACATTCAAACAGCACTTCATTGCAGTCCATGGTAGCCAGCTTCAGCAGCAACGCCCGCAAATCAATTCTCCTGCTGCCGTCATCGGGCAACGTGATCTGGGTAACATCCAGCTTTTTTGTATTCGCCGGATCTTCCAGGGTTGCTAATATTGTGTTGGGGTTGCTCAACAATTTTGCCGAGGCAGGAATTCTTTTCTCGGGATCCAAGACGATAATATGCCGCTCAACTTCACTGGCAAGCCTCGACTCCTCAATATCCAGCTCACGGGCACGTACCGTGAGTGATGGATCATCATCAATGACGGTCTGAACACCGGTGACAATGGCTGAACTTCTTGCCCTTAGCCGTTGCACATCCCGTCTGGCAGACTCGCCGGTAATCCACTGACTCTTGCCATTGGCAAGGGCTGTTTTGCCATCCATTGACATGGCCAGCTTGAGCCTGACAAAAGGTAAACCCTTTTCAAACTTCCGCACATGACCAGGGTTAAGTAATCGTGCAGACGCTTCAAGCACTGGTCCGCTGACTTCGATTCCTGCTGTTCGCAGTTTGTTTAGACCGGCTCCACAATTTTGGGGATGTGGATCAGCCATGGCAAAGACCACCCGTTTAACACCCGCTTGAATGAGCGCATCCGCGCACGAGGGGGTTCTTCCGGTAAAACTGCAGGGTTCCAGCGTAACGTAGCATGTGCTGTTCTTAGCTCTGGCACCTGCCTCGAGCAATGCATTCGCCTCCGCATGCGCCGTGCCGGTTTTTAAATGGAAGCCGCGGCCGACGATGCGTTTGTTGTTAACCAGCAAACAACCGACCCTGGGATTGGGCTGCGCTGTGTACATTCCTTTTTCTGCCTCACGCAGCGCCAGGGCGATAAAATACTCGTCAGTCTTCATCGTTTCGAACACCTTCACGAAGCCGATCAATCTCTTCACGAAATTCATCCACATCCTGAAAGCTCCGGTAAACGGACGCGAATCGAACATACGCGACATCATCCAGTTGTCTTAACTCATCCATGACCAACTCACCAACGTCCCGTGTTTTAACCTCCCTTTCACCGGTTGCCCGTAGCTTATGTTTGATCCTGTTAAGCATTGATTCAACCGTTTCCATACTCAGGGGCCGTTTTTCTATCGCACGCACAACCCCACTACGAAGTTTATCTTCATCAAAAGGCTGGCGACTGCCATTGGATTTGATCACCCGTGGTAAAACCAGGTCTGCAGTTTCAAACGTGGTGTATCGTTCACCGCACTCCTGGCACTCACGGCGACGCCGCACCTGATCGCCTTCGGCCACCAGCCGGGAGTCGATCACCTTGGTTTCGCTGTTGCCGCAAAACGGACAATGCACAATTTTCTACCCTGACAATTTGCGCGTATTCTACTCCAAGCCGCATATCGGCTGATAGAGAGGTTTTTATACAATGCTTTGATTACAATGACCTCTTTTTAGGTCTTAGTCATGGCGCAATACGTATACACCATGTCACAGGTAGGTAAAGTCGTGCCACCTAACCGGACAATTCTTAAGGACATCTCCCTGTCCTTTTTCCCCGGTGCCAAAATCGGTGTCCTGGGTCTGAACGGCGCAGGAAAATCCACACTGCTGCGAATCATGGCGGGTATTGATACAGAATACCTCGGAGAAGCGCGTCCCCAGCCCGATTTACATGTTGGTTACCTTTCACAGGAGCCCGAATTGGACCCTAAAAAGGATGTGCGTGGTAATGTGGAAGATGGCGTTCGCAGTACCAGAAACCTGCTGAATGAATTCAATGCCATCAGCGACAAATTCGCCGAACCAATGTCCGATGATGAGATGACCACCCTGCTTGAACGCCAGGGAGAACTGCAACTTCAAATCGACGCCGTCGAGGGCTGGGACCTTGAACGCAAAATGGAAATAGCAGCCGATGCGCTCAGGCTTCCAAATTATGACGCTGATGTCACAACACTATCTGGCGGCGAACGCCGCCGAGTGGCGTTGTGCCGCTTACTCATTTCCAACCCGGATATGCTGTTACTGGATGAACCCACCAACCACCTGGACGCAGAGAGTGTCGCCTGGCTTGAACGCTTTCTAAAAGACTTCCCCGGCACGGTGGTTGCCATTACCCACGATCGTTACTTTCTTGACAATGCTGCAGGCTGGATTCTTGAACTCGACCGGGGCTACGGTATTCCATACGAGGGAAATTATTCCCACTGGCTCGAAGCCAAGCAAAAGCGCCTTGAAGTCGAGGAAAAAAAGGAAGCTTCTCGTCAGCGCTCGATCAAGACAGAACTTGAGTGGGTAAGAACACAGCCGAAAGCGAGGCATGCAAAAAACAGGGCGAGGCTCGCCCGTTTTGAAGAAATGAATTCCCAGGATTTCCAGCAACGCAACGAAACCCTCGAACTCTACATTCCGCCGGGCCCCAGACTCGGTGACCTGGTACTGGAATTACAAGACGTCAATAAAGGATTCGGTGATCAGCTATTGATCGACAACCTGAGCCTGTCTGTACCCAAGGGTGCCATCATAGGCATTATCGGCGGCAATGGGGCGGGTAAAACAACCTTGTTTAAGATGATCTGCGACATGGAACAACCTGATTCAGGCAGCATTCGGCTCGGAGAATCCGTCGAACTCGGCTACGTCGACCAGAGCCGGGAAACCTTGTCCAATGACAAGAATGTCTGGGAAGAGATATCTCAAGGCAACGAAATTCTTAAGATAGGCAAATACGAAACGTCCTCCCGGGGATATGTCAGCCGATTTAATTTCAAAGGTTCAGATCAGCAGAAACTGGTGAGGGATCTATCAGGCGGGGAAAGAAACAGGGTCCATCTCGCCAAATTACTCAAGAAGGGAGCGAATTTCTTACTCCTTGATGAACCGACAAACGATCTCGATGTTGAAACCCTCCGCGCCCTTGAAGATGCCATAGAAGCCTTCCCCGGGGCAATCATGGTGATCTCCCACGATCGCTGGTTCCTGGATCGCATTGCGACCCACATCCTGGCATTCGAAGGTGGCAGCCAGATAGTCTGGTTTGACGGGAATTACTCTGAGTATGAAGAGGATCGGAAGAAGCGACTGGGAGACCAGGGAATAACACCAACCCGGGTTCGCTATAAAAAATTAGCCTGATACACAAGACTTCAATAGGCTTCCTGGATCGCATCCAGGGCGTCGCTCAACTTGCCAACTCCAATCACCGCCATACCTTCGACAGGTTTTTTGGGTAGATTTCCTCTCGGTACAATAGCGCGGGTGAAACCATGCTTGGCGGCTTCCCGGATTCTTTCCTGGCCACTGGGTACGGGTCGAATTTCCCCGGATAAGCCGACTTCTCCGAAACAGACCAGGTCAGACGGCAGCGCCTTGTCGCGAAAACTAGAAACAACCGCTAACAATAATGCAAGGTCGCTACTGGTTTCCGTGACCCGGATACCGCCAACCGCATTAACAAACACATCCTGGTCCCCTACCTGTAAACCACCATGGCGATGCAGAACCGCCAATAGCATCGCCAGGCGATTCTGTTCAAATCCAACCGCCACTCTGCGAGGATTCCCCAGCGCACTGTCGTCTACCAGCGCCTGGGCTTCGACCAACAAGGGGCGGGTGCCCTCCCAGACAACCATCACAATCGAGCCAGGCGTAGGTGCTTGATCACGTGACAGGAAAATCGCTGAGGGATTGGAGACCTCAATCAGCCCCTTCTCAGTCATTGCGAATATTCCGAGTTCGTTTACCGCACCAAATCTATTCTTACTACTACGCAGTGTTCTGTAGCGGGAGTCGTTGTCTCCCTCCAACATAATAAAGCAGTCAATCATATGTTCCAGGACTCGCGGTCCCGCGAGATTCCCTTCCTTGGTGACGTGGCCCACCAGAAACAAAATGGACTCTGTTTTTTTTGCTTGCTGAATCAGAACCGAAGCACTTTCGCGAACCTGGGACACGCCCCCCGGCGAAGAATCAACTTCATCGAGTTGCATCACCTGAATCGAATCGATGACAATAAGTTTAGGCTTTAATTCGTCCCACACCGCCACGATTGCATCAACACTGGTTTGCGCCATTACATTGAGGTCAGACATGGGTAATTGCAGACGCCTGGCTCGCATCGCAATCTGCGCCAACGATTCTTCACCGGTGATATACAGCGCCGGGTATCCAGCCGCGAGGCGGCACATGATCTGAATCAGTAATGTACTTTTGCCTGCGCCCGGGTTACCGGAAACCAGCACCGCAGAACCTGCGACCAGGCCACCCCCGAGGACACGATCAAATTCTTTCATACCGGTGAGCACCCGCGGTACATCGGTGGCTGATACGTCTGCCAGGGAGCGGGCTTGCTCTAATTGTCCGGAATAACCTTTGCGCCGAGCACTTGCCTGACTGCTGTCAACACTCAATCGCGTTAAGGTGTTCCATTGTTCGCAATCGTTACACTGCCCCTGCCATTTGGCATGTTCAGATCCGCAATCACCACAAACGTAAACTGTCCTGCTTTTCGCCAAAACTATTTATTGCCTCTGATAAACCTTATCGACCCGTCGAGTCAACCCTGACATCAATGTGTAGCTAACCGTCCCGGCACACCGGGCGATTTCATCGATCGGTAATTCCTCACCCCAAAAAGTCACCTTGTCCCCAACTTGAACCTTGTCATTATCCTCCAGTTCAACAAAACACGTATCCATCGAGACGCGACCCACTAACTGGCGCCGCTGACCACCCAGCAATACGGGCGTACGCTGGGGCATCTCGCGAGGATATCCATCGGCGTACCCTAAACCCACCACGGCAATTCGGCAGTGTTTGTGCGCTGTCCAGAGACCGCCGTAACCAATCGAATCGCCCTTTTGTAACTCATTGATGCCAAGAACGGGAGCCGTCAAGGTCATACCAGCCTTTAAGCGAGTGTCCACTGACCCTGTAGGTGAACCACCATAAAGCATGATGCCGGGTCTGACCCAATCCATGGAGGACCCATCGATGCCAAGAATGCCGCCTGAGTTTGCGATGGCTGCACTAATATCAACATTTAGTATTTGCCTGATTTCATCGCTGATTTGACTGAATAATTTGATCTGGGAACTGTTGCTGCTATGTTCCGGATCATCCGCGTTGGCAAAATGGCTCATTATTCCAACAATATTTTTCTGGCTAATCTTACCGGCAAGGCCGGTAATATGATCCGGATTAAAGCCAAGACGATTCATTCCAGAGTTAATCTTTAGCCACGCCGGTTGCTCGTTATCCAGCAGGTGTAGTTGATATTCACTATGGATCACGGGTATCAGGTTCTGTTTCTGGCAGACTTTTTGCTCACCCGCATTAATAAAACCGCCAAGCACAACCACGGGGTGATCAAATCCTGCCTGCCTCAGTTCCAATCCTTCGGTGACCCGGGCGACCGCAAATGCATCTGCATCACTTAATTGTTGACTAACTTCAACAACACCATGGCCATAGGCATCTGCTTTGACCACTACCATGACTCGACAGCGCGGTGCCAGGGACCGAACCAGGTCGAAATTACTTTGAATGTTGTTCAGGTGAACAGTAGCAGTGGGAGAATTGGCAGGCTTCATCTAGTGTAGTGCCCTATACACTAGTCGATGCCAGACTACTCATACATATAGTCGTCGTAGCCCACTGCCAGATCTTCGAACTTGGTATATTGGCCTATAAATGCGAGTTTGCGGCGCCCAATAGGCCCGTTGCGCTGCTTCAGGAAGATGACCTCAGCGACACCTTTTTCCGCATCCTCGTGGTAAACCTCGTCACGATAGATTGCGATGATGACGTCCGCATCCTGCTCTATGGCGCCCGACTCCCTCAAGTCTGACATGATTGGTCGCTTGTCCGGACGTTGTTCCAGACCACGATTCAGCTGGGACAACGCCATCACGGGGCAGCTGAACTCTTTGGCAATACTTTTCAGCGAGCGGCTGATTTCAGATATTTCTGTCGTTCGGTTTTCTGTACTGCCAGTCACTTGCATCAGTTGAATGTAGTCGACGACGATCAATCCCAGATCACCGTGCTCCCGCACAACCCGACGCGCCCTGGAGCGAATCTCGTTCGGTGACAATGCCGGAGTGTCATCAACCAACAGGGGTTTGTCGTTGAGCAGTGTCACGGCAGAAGTCAATCGTGGCCAATCGTCATCCCCCAACTGGCCGCTTCGAATTTTGCTTTGGTCGATTCGTCCCAACGAGGACAGCATTCTCATAATAAGCGCGTCAGCGGGCATCTCCATACTGAATACCAATACCGCCTTATCGCCTGAAATAGCGGCACTCTCGGCGATATTCATTGCAAAGGAGGTTTTGCCCATCGAGGGACGCCCTGCAACAACGACCATATCACCCGGCTGCAAGCCCATGGTCATATCATCAACTTCCCGAAAACCCGTACTCAAACCGGTCAGGTTACCCTTGGTTTGAAACAGTTCATCAATCCGTTGAACGGCTTTTGTAAGCAAAGGACGAATGGCAACAGGGCCGCCGGAGCTGGGGCGATTGTCTCCAATCTTGAACACGCTGGATTCTGCGAGATCAATCAGAGTATCGGCATCTCGCCCCTGGGGGTTAAAGCCACTTTCAGCAATTTCATGAGCAACCGAAATAAGGTTCCTGACGGTGGCACGCTCCGCAACGATGTTAGCATAAGCTTTTACATTCGAGGCTGTCGGCGTACCGCTTGCCAACTCCGAGATGTACGGAATACCGCCTACATTCGCCAGTTCATTCACACTGTCTAACGATTCAGATATGGTGATAATGTCAAGCGGCTTATTTTGCTCTGCGAGCTCTGCCATACAACGATAAATAACTCGGTGGTCGTTACGATAAAAATCATTAGCGGTGATGATCATCGAAACATTATCCCAGGCATTGTCATCCAGCATCAGCCCGCCAAGCACAGAACGCTCTGCCTCGAGTGAGTGAGGTGGTATTTTTAGCGCCAGGGTACTGGCTTCGCTACTGGTATTGTCTGTCGCTATTGCCAAAAGATGGACGGCTCAAAATGAAAAAAAGGTCGAACCGATAGATTACTGTAAGGCAGCATTCTTGTCATCGGATAAGGTGTGAATAAGTCGAAAAATTTAGAGACAAAGTAGAGGCAGAAGCAACTGCCTCTTTTTAAAGTGCTATTTGAAGATGCTAGTTGAAGGTGCTATTCCTCAGCGATGACGCCGATTTTGAGCGTGGTGTTGACCTCTGGATGCAGATGGATGCTGATTTCAAATTCACCCAGTTCACGAATAGGTCCAGTTGGCATCTTTATCTCACCTTTCTCAATAGTCACACCTCGCGCTTCTGCAGCCTCAGCGATGTCACGAACGGTCACAGAGCCAAACAGCTTGCCTTCTTCTCCAGCTTTGGCGGTCAAAGTGATATCTAACGCTGAAATCTGTACGGCCCGTGAATTCGCTAATGTGAGCTTCTCATCTGCGATACCCTGCAAATCGGCACGGCGCGTCTCGAAACTCTCGATGTTACCGGCAGTGGCAGGCACGGCTTTATGCTGTGGTATAAGGAAGTTTCGACCATATCCCGATTTAACATTGACCTGCTCACCCAGTTCACCCAGGTTTGCAATGTGTTCCAATAATATGACTTGCATCGTCCTATACCTCTTGATCAGATCGAAATTGTTTTCTTAAATTCATCCAACTGTCCAGTAAGGCGACGGTCGCCAACATTGGCAGAACGAGTTGGAACATTAAAATCATCAATAAATAGAAACTGACCAACCAGCTTCTCGACATTTTCTTTTCTGCAATTATCCAATGCACAAAGCCTATACCAGCCATCAGCAAAGGAATGGCGAGCAGATTCGCCCAGCGGGCAAAACCACCCAGGCCATAACATGCTGCCAACACCACCACCAGGACCACTCCCAGTACAGGAGACAATCGTATATTGCGAAACTCCTGCCCAAACGCGCCTGGATTGTACAGCAGGCTCTGCCACCATCTGGCAAGTATCAGGAATGCCAGCATACTCAAGGCAAACCCCATGGCGATGAAGCCAAACAAGATGTTTCGTGCTTCAGCCTCTGTTGGCAGCATGACCCTGGTTGCCAACTCATTCGCATTGTTGGCCTGGGTCTGCACTTCCAACAGGAAGTCCAGGTAGCGATCAACCAGTTGTGCTATCAGGTCCGCCGCAGTTAACTCAAATATCAAACTACCCAACGCAGAAATGACCACTGCTGCGGACAAGGTCAATTCCCAGGAAACCGTTGTCCTTAAAATGTAGGCCAGACAAAATGTCCCAGCCAGGGCGACAATCGGAGTTACATCGCCATAAATGTAAAAGAACACGACCAGGGGCAAACAAGCCCACAGCAAAACAAACAGACCCTCGCCAATTCCCTTTCTCAGCACCACCAGACTCACAACTGCGGTGCATAACCAGTTGATGGGTGGCAAGGACGCACCTAGTAAACAAACACCAATGGCTTGGGCTCTACCCCGCATAACAAATTCAGCGATGCCGCGCACGGTTTTCCTGAATCAAAAATTGGTTAACTGTGGGCGTCGGTATAAGGGATAAGTGCCAGGTAACGAGCCCGTTTGATTGCCTTGGCAAGTTGCCTCTGATACTTGGCTTTAGTACCCGTAATCCGGCTTGGCACAATCTTGCCAGTCTCCGAGATGTACTGTTTTAATGTCTCAATGTCTTTGTAATCGATTTCGGTAACGCCTTCGGCGGTGAATCGACAATATTTTCGTCTGCGATAAAAACGTGACATAAATCCTCCGATTAACCTTCTTTGCCGGACGCTACATTAGCGTCATCTTTGTTTTCGCCTTCAGATGATGAATCCTCGGGCGCTGCTTCTATGCGGTTTTCAGCACTCAACGGTGCTGGCCTGTCATCAGATTTTCTCTCTCGGCTCTCTTTCTCGATTTTCATAATCGGAGAGTCGCCTTCTTCCGGACCCTTTCGGCCAAGAATCAGGTTTCGGATAACGGCATCGTTAAATCGAAAAGCTGTGTTGATTTCTTCCAGAATCTCTTTTGTACACTCGATGTTGAGCAAGATGTAATGGGCTTTGTGTATCTTGTTGATCGGATAAGCCAACTGGTGTCGGCCCCAATCTTCAACTCTGTGGACGTTGCCACCACCGTCTTTGATCAGTGATGAATAGCGATCAATCATTCCTGGCACCTGCTCACTTTGATCAGGATGTACCAGAAACACTACTTCGTAATGTCTCATTCAAGACTCCTCTTGGGTTATTGCTTCCTGTCCGGTTTAACCACGGCAGTAAAGCAAGGAGATATTTGGGACGCGCATTGTAGTGAAAGCCCCCGCGGGATGCAACCCCACTCAATTTAGTCAGGGGCCAGAGTTCTTTGTCTATTGGCCTCGTACAGGCAGATTCCCGCCGCGACAGAGACGTTGAATCCGAAATTCGTGCTCAACATGGGGATATTGGCCAGGAAATCACAGCATGTGATGGTCTTCTGTCGCAAACCTTTCTCTTCAGAGCCCATAACAATAGCAATGTTGCCGCTCATGTCCACATCGGCGATGGACTGCTCAGCCTCAAGCTGTGTCCCCACGACCCAGACATTTTCTTTCCGTAATTGATTTAGACACCGCGCCAGGTTCACCACCTGCACCAACGGCACATAGGATGCGCCACCACTGGCTGTTTTGATGGCTGCATCATTCAATGAAGCACTCTTGTCCCTGGGGACAACAACAGCATGCACCCCCAGGGTCGCGGCGCTCCTCAAACAAGCGCCGAGGTTTCTCGGGTCGGTAACCCCGTCCAGAACCAGCAGTAGCAGATCACCCTCCACACTGGCGACAATGTCGAACAAATCAGCTTCAGATTTCATCTTAAGCGGCGCGAGCATCATGCCCACACCTTGATGCACGACCCCGGTCATACCGTTCAGAACATCGTCTTCGACACGATCAACGCTGCACTGCAGTGAAGTTGCCAGATCCATAATCTCTTTTAACCGGGGAGACAGTTCACCACGACGAAGTATGACCTTTTCGATACCGGCACCACCCAATTGCAATATTTTCGAGCTACTCATTGTTATTCATCTTTGCCAACGGCTAATCACGCCCTCTCTTTTTGCGACCGGCTTTCTTTGAGACAGTGTTTGAGACAGTGTTTGGGGTTTTTCTCTTTGCGACAGAATCGCTGCTGGCAGTGTTTTTTGAAGCGGGTTTCCTATTCCTTGAACCCTTGCTCCTGGAATTTGAATTCTCGGCATTTGAGCCCTTGGCCGAAGGTTTCCCCGGCTTGCGCTTTGATTTAGGCTTACCCGGTTTCTTGCTTTTACCTTTTCGGCGACTGACCAGGGGTGAATGATAGATCAACTCAAAATCAATTTTTCGCTCATCAACATTAACCCGTGAAATCTGAACCTGGACAGTATCGCCCATGCCATAGACCAGTTGAGTACGTTCACCAATAAGACATTGACTACTTTGGTCAAAGTGATAGTAGTCTCCAACAAGTGTACTGATGTGTACCAGACCTTCGACAAATATGCGATTCAGTTCGACAAAAAATCCAAACTTCGTCACCCCGGTTATCACGCCATCGAGAATATCGCCGACACGATCACTGACGTAGTCACATTTGATCCATTCCAGGACCTCATAAACTGCCGAGTCAGCCCGACGTTCTGTAAAGGACGTTTGCTCCCCAAAAGTCATTACCTGTTCCAGTTCATAAGGATAGAACTTTGTTTTGTTTATCTTGCCGACACGCAGTGCCAGTTCGCTCTTCGTGCGACTGTGTATGACCGACTTGATGTAACGATGGGTCAACAGGTCCGGATAGCGACGAATAGGCGAGGTAAAATGGGTGTATTCAGGGTATCCAAGACCGAAATGGCCTTCGTTCTGCATCTGGTACACCGCCCGGTTCATTGATCGAAGCAGCGCCATTTGTAACACATGGCCATTCTTCTTATCCCTTAGTTGATTAGCCGCCCTTTGGTAATCAGCGGACTTGATCGTGTCCTCGACCTTTAAACTGACACCAAACCGGTTGAGAAATTCTGCCAGGTATTCAACCTTCTCCATTTCCGGTGGTTGGTGAACCCGATACAGTCCCGGTTTGTTGTGCTTGGATATGAACCTCGCGGCACTAACATTAGCGCACAACATGCACTCTTCAATAATCCTGTGGGCGGTGTTCCTCGCGCGTGGATCGATACTCTGAACCCGGCCATCGGCGCCAAACTGAAACTGCAACTCCGTCGTATCAAACTCAATCGCACCGCGTTGTTTTCTCAATGACACCAGTACTTTGTACAGCTTATGCAGTTCATCGAGATGGGGGACCAGGTCCTTCAATGCCCTGCGAGTTGGATCAGCCAGGTCCTGGCTGTTGATGACCCTGGCTACTTCCGTATAGGTCAATCGAGCATGGGAAAAGATCACACCCTCATAGAACTGGAAACTGCTGATTCTTCCGCGAGCGGATATTGTCATCTCACAAACCAGCACCAGGCGATCAACTTCAGGATTCAGCGAGCAAAGCCCATTCGACAATTTTTCAGGCAACATGGGTACGACGTACTGTGGAAAATAAACAGACGTACCCCGCTCGAACGCTGCATTGTCAAGATCCGAGCCAACAGAGACATAATGGGACACGTCGGCAATGGCCACGTAGAGACGCCAGCCACCATTCTCCTTAGCCTCACAATACACAGCATCGTCGAAGTCCCTTGCATCCTCACCATCGATGGTGACGAATGGCAATTCGGTCAGGTCGAATCGATTTCGTTTGTCTCCGGACTTAACTTCAAACGGCATGCGATCAACCGCTTCGATCACCTCGTCTGGCCATTCGACCGGAATATCATTGTTGCGAAGTGCAATATCAACTTCGATACCGGGTGTCAGGTGGTCACCAAGTACCTCCACTATCTCGGCAACCACTACGCCGTGCAGGCTGGGTTGTTCGATAATCTGTGCAACCACAATCTGTCCGGCAGTGATATTTTTACCCGGTTTATTGCGCAGCATGACCTCGTGATTGATTCGACGATTCAGTGGTTCAAGCAAATCGTGATTGTTTTCGACATAGTAGCGACCCACCAGTTGTTGTGTGTTGCGTTCCACGACCTCAACAATTTCACCTTCGCTCCTTCCCCGCCTGTCCTTACCGCGAATTCGAACCCTGGCAAAATCACCGTGAAATACCTGGCGCATCTGTCGATGGGCGAGGAATACATCTTCCTCCGAGCCTTCCTGCAGAAGAAACCCATAGCCATCCTGGTGTGCCGAGATTTTGCCGGTCAGCAGTTCCATTTTACTGGCAATCGCATAGATATTGCGCCGGTCAACCACCAGTTGACCGTCCCTAACCATGGCTCGCAATCTATTTCGTAATGCCTCGCGCTGGTTGGATTGATCCAATCCCAGGGTTTTCACAAGCCGTTTGAACCCAACAGGCTCACCCAGGCGTTTGAGGCAATCGAGGATATGCTCTCGACTGGCTATCGGGTCCTGGTATTTGCGCGCTTCCCTTGTAGCAAATGGGTCTTTTTTCAACGGTAGATTCCCTGGTCGTTTTGACAAAGTACTGATAACAGGCTCCACAATGGCATTGACAACAGCACGGCTGCCTTAGTAACCTGCGCCTCCCTTATGCCGAGGTGGTGAAATTGGTAGACACGCTAGCTTCAGGTGCTAGTGGGGGCAACCCCGTGGAGGTTCAAGTCCTCTCCTCGGTACCAAATTTCGGCTTTGCGCAGCAAAACGAAATCGCCATAAACCCAAACTCTCGAAATAACCAAATTTCGGCTTTGCGCAGCAAAACGAAATCGCCATAAACCCAAACTCTCGAAATAACCAAATTTCGGCTTTGCGCTAGCAAAACGAAACGGGTCTCGACACAACCCTTGTTTTAGCCCAGACCAATTTCGGCTTGCGCAGCAAACGAAATAATTCTCGAGATAAACCCTCCTACTCAAAAAAATTCCGCCTTCGCATCAGCAAAACGAAACATTACCCGACACAATCCACTTTTAGCCCAAACCAATTTCGGCTTGCGCAGCAAAACGAAACAACGTTCGAGACAAACCCTCCGAAAGCTCCAACACCAAACCTGCCCCTACCCAAACAACCTCTCAAGCACAATTGTGTCTTCCCTGTCCGGTCCGGTAGAAACAATCGCAATGGGTACTTCGCAGACATCTTCGATCCTTTTCAGATAGGCACGCGCATTAGCTGGCAGGTCATCGACACTTTTTACACCCACCGTGGAGTCTTTCCATCCAGGTACCGTCTCGTAGACCGGTGTGGGATTTTCCGACCCCGGGTTCTCGTAATTGGTACAAATGGATACTGATTCCAGCCCATCCAGAACATCCAGTTTTGTGATACACAAACCGGAGATGCTGTTTATTTGTATTACCCGTTTCAACGCATAGGTATCAAACCAGCCGCAGCGCCTGGGTCGACCCGTTGTCGAGCCAAATTCCTTACCCTTGTCAGCCAGGTAGCTCCCGACGTTGTCGAACAATTCTGTCGGAAATGGCCCGGAGCCCACACGCGTCGTGTACGCCTTGGTTATTCCAAGAATATAGTCCAGTGCCATCGGACCCACGCCACAACCACTCACAATGGCGCCCGCGGTTGTGTTGGAAGAGGTCACAAACGGGTAGGTACCCTGGTCAATATCCAACAAGGAACCTTGCGCACCCTCAAACAGGATATTGGCGTTCTCTTTCTGAAGGACACTCAACCGGTCGACAACATCGCCTACCATCGGTTTTAGTTCATCTGCATACTCGAGCGAGGCATCGAGAGTTTCGTTCAGACTCACTCTTTTGCTATTGAAGTATTTCTCCAATACAAAATTGTGATAATCCATAATTTCTTCGAGAGAAGTTTTAAATTTCTCCGGATTATAGAGATCAACCACTCTCAATCCCCGACGAGAAACCTTGTCTTCATAGGCCGGACCGATACCACGCCCGGTCGTCCCTATTTTCTGGTTGCCGCGAACATTTTCCCGCATCAGATCCAAAGATACATGATGGGGGAGTATCAGCGGGCATCCAGAGCTCACCATCAACCGGTCCCGCACTGTCAGCCCTGCATCTTCCAATTTATGAATCTCTTCAAACAGGGCCGGTACGGACAGCACCACACCATTGCCAATCAGGCACTGAACATGGGAATGAAGAATGCCTGAGGGGATAAGATGCAATATCGTCTTTTCACCATTAACAACCAGGGTATGCCCCGCATTGTGGCCGCCCTGGAACCGGACAACGACCGCTGCCTTTTCGGTCAGCAGATCAACAACCTTGCCCTTACCTTCATCACCCCAGTGTGTACCAAGGATTACTACGTTGCGTCCCATTTAAAAAATTCCGTTACCATTCCGCTAAAAAAAATGGCGCCCAAAGAACCTAGGGAACCTAGATATCCACCAGTTGCCATTGACCATTTCGTTCAATAATCTGTTTCGTACAGCCTTCAACGCTATCCTCAACCACAATATACCCTTTGGCCCTAAGCTCACAGATCTTTTGCCAGCGTCCTACGACGACATGTGAAACATTGCGTGAAACATCACCAGACTCACCTTCGTTCAATACCGGCGCAGCTATTTTGTGAGTGGTTTGCGGGGCAATCTCGATCAGTGTGGCAAGGGTTTTTAAATCGATATCGAAGCCCGTAGCGCCACGCGCCCGGCCAAATACTTCGCCTACATCGTCGTATCGGCCCCCTTTTGCCACACGCCGTCCTGCTGATCTTAAAAATGCCGCAAAGACAATACCCGTATGGTAGTTGTAGCCACGCAGTTCACTCAGGTCGTAGTAGATGTCGAGACTCTTAAAACGCTCCGTGAGTCCTTTTGCGACTGCTTCGAGATTATCCAGTCTTTCCAGCAGCGCTGGATAATTCGAGAACAACTGTCTGGCTTTGACCAGCACCACTGCATCGCCACATAGGGTGGGTAAACTTGTCACCAGTTCCGCCATGTCCCTGGACAGTCCCAGGGACAATACCCTTTCACTCAAGTCCGGCAGTGCCTTACTCTGGATCAGATCAAACAGCGCCTCTTCGTCAACTTCAGACAGATCTGCCATTTGTACCAGTTGGCGAAAAATACCCACATCCCCCAGCTCAATATGTGGGCTTGTGTTTGAGATGGCGTTCACGGATTCGGTCATCAAGCTGACGATTTCCAGGTCACCTGCGCGACCCGTATCGCCGAATAACTCAGCACCGACACTAATAGGTGTGCGAGAAGCGAGCATATTGTCTGCCTTGGCATGCAGCACCGTCCCGGCGTAGCACAATCGAACATTGCCTGGCTGATTCAAACTGTGGGCATCAATCCGGGCCACCTGGGGTGTAATGTCTGCCCGAATACCCATCATTCGGCCCGACACCTGATCTGTCACCTTAAATGTCTTGAGATCAAGATCTGTCCCTGTGCCCGTTAACAGGGATTCCAGAAATTCCACCATTGGCGGAATAACCAACTGATAGCCCCATGTCTGAAACTGGTCCAGTAACTGCCGCCGGACAGCTTCAAGCTTCTGTGCCTCGGGAGGCAGTACCTCCTCCACACCGTCAGGAAGAAGCCATCGATCTACAATGCTCATTTCAATCTCTTTTTTTAACGATCCAGGGAACCACTAATTAATCAGGTACAGGCAGCCGGTACCAATCACCATACTGGAGAAACCAATAATACGCATCGTCCTGTCGTCAATCCCGGCCAATAACGCAACCATCTCTTTCCACCTGCGCGGATATAAAAAGGGGACAATCCCTTCAATGACAAGCACCAGACACAACGCGATCCCCAATTCATGCCACATTATTTATTCCCGCAAAGGCGCGGCAATGTATCCGTAATTGAATGGCCCCGGCGCCCGACTACATGCAAGCTCAAAAAAAAACCGGAAGCGAGCCCCGGTTTTTAGGTCTCTATCACGCTTCACTGGATGCTCTTGTTCAGATACCTGAAAAAATCACTATCAGGCTGGATCAACAGAACATCCCCTTTGCTGGAAAACGTTCTTCTGTACGCCTGCATACTCCGGTAGAACTTATAGAACTCCTTGTCCTTAGTGAACGCGGCGGCATAAATCCGGGCAGACTCTGCATCGCCTTCACCCCTGAGTACTTCGGCGTCTGAATACGCTTCAGCGAGAATAATCTGTCGCTGTTTCTCGGCATCGGCGCGAATGCCTTCTGCAAGCTCCTGACCCTGGGCACGATGCTCGCGAGCCTCAATATCGCGCTCGGTATTCATTCTTGCGTACACGGATTGGCTCACCTCCGGTGGAAGATCAATTTTCTTTACGCGCACATCAATCACTTCGACACCTAATCCTGTCTGGGCAACCACGTCCAGATTCTCTGTGAGAATCTTCATCAACAGATCTCGTTCACCGGAAATTACTTCATGCAAGCTCCGGGTAGCAATTTCGTTCCGCAGCCCATTGTTGATTCGCTGTCGTAACAGGGAGTCTATTCGTGTTCCATCGCCCGATGTTGATGTGTAAAAGGTCTCAGCATTGATCACACGAAATTTCGCGAAGGAGTCAACGACTACAAATTTCTTTTCCAGGGTAAGGAATCGCTCGGGTGCTGCGTCCAGCGTCTGGACCCGGGCGTCGAACTTTCGTACCTCGTTGATAAATGGTTTCTTGAAATGTAATCCGGGATCAACGTCACTGCGCACAACCCTGCCGAATTCGAGCAGAACCGCACGCTCCAATTCAGTCACCACAAAGACCGAATTGGAACCCAACACCGCCAGTAATAAAACAACAAAAGCTAAAACAAATCCTTTAGTAGACATTAGTTTCTATCCCTCCTGCTAAGGGCCCGACTACCGGAATCAACACTACTGGGCGAGCCGTTGGAAAAATTGGACCCCCTCCCAGAACTGGGGCCGGAACCCGAACTTTCCATAATTTTGTCCAGGGGCAGGTAAAGCAGATTATTACCCCCATCCACATCGATCATGATTTTGGTGCTGTTAGACATCACTGATTCAAGCGTATCGATGTATATCCTCTCCCGGGTAACTTCCGGTGCCAGTCGGTACTCGGCATATAGCTTGTTGAATCTTTCCGCTTCACCTTTCGCCTGGGCAATCGTGCTTTGTTTGTAACCTTCAGCTTCTTCGAGGAATCGTCGCGCTTCACCGCGTGCTTCCGGGACAATCTGGTTTGCGAAGGCGTCAGCCTCGTTTCTAACCCGGACCTCATCTTCCCGGGCCTTGATCACATCATCAAACGCAGCCTGGACTGCGTCCGGCGCAGCCGTTTCATCGATATTAACCTGACTGACTTCGATACCCGTGCCATACCTATTCATATAGGTTTGAATTCGACCCTTGACCCTCTGTCCAAGCTCAGCGCGACCTTCGGTCAGAACGTCATTCATCACTGCACTACCGACTTCGTGACGAAGCGCACTTTCAGTCGCATTACGCAGGCTATCCGCCGGGTTCTTAACAGCTAAGAGGTATTTTTTTACATCAGAAATAACGTACTGCACCGTCATGTTGACTTTGACGATGTTCTCGTCCTCGGTCAGCATTTCAGAACCAACGCGAAGATCCCTGACGCGAGTGACATTTGCCTTCAATACGTTGTCGATACCCGGTGCATTCCAGTGCAGGCCAGGGGTTACAACGTTTTCCAGGGCCTTGCCGAAACGCAGTACAACGCCACGTTCCTGCTCGTCAACCGTGTAGGTGCCCATGGCACCCCAGACGATAAGCAGGGCAACCGCGAGCAGGCCAAACATCTTCCAGCTAAACCCCATCGATGTACCAGCACCACCGCCCGAGCCACTTTTTTTGCTGCCAAACATTTGCGACAAATTATTCTGCAACTTTCGAAATGCCTCATCCAGGTCAGGGGGACCTTGATCATCCCGGTTACCCCAGGGATCTTTTCCACCCTGGTCGTTACCGCCCCCAGGTTCATTCCATGCCATAACAGTCTCCGTAAAAGTATTCTTGATAAAACAAAGGCGCCATTTTCCCACTTTTACTGGCAATAGTCATACCTTTGTCATCTGTTTCAATTGTCGTCAAGCAATCTGCTTACTCGTCTCAAGCCAATCCCTTGCCGGACTGCTGTCGAGACCGCTTTCGAGACCGCTTTCGAGACATAGGTAAGAGATATCCAACCCTGCCTTGTTAGCCAGACGCTTCAGGCTACTCGCCTCGATCCGGACGTGCATTTTTAACGTGCCGTCCTCTTCAACTTCTTCAGCGACCACGGCGCCCAGGGCAAATAACTGCGCTCTCATCCCGCCATGTTTCGGTGCCAGTCTCAACGTGGTATCCACAATCTGGCGCGAGACTAAGTCACTGATCGCAACCAGCAGAGCCTCCAGACCATCACCGTGTAAACCTGACAGCCAGACACGAACCGGCAGACCCTTACCGTCACGATCTACTCCCGGTTTTTTATCAATAAGATCAATTTTGCTGTAAATCAATAACTGGGGCACCTTTTCTGCCCCAATCTCTGCGAGTACTGTATTGACCTCCTGCATATGGAGTGCCCGATCATTCGCAGAGGCATCAACTACATGCAACAACAGGTCAGCCTGTTTAACCTCTTCGAGCGTTGCTTGAAAGGCATCGATTAGGCCATGGGGTAACTGTCGAATAAACCCCACCGTATCCGACAGTATCGCTTTTCCGATCACCGGCAGTTCCAGTTGTCGCATTGTCGGGTCGAGGGTCGCGAACAACTGATCGGCTGCGCGTACATCAGATTCGCACAGATTATTAAAGAGCGTGGACTTGCCCGCATTAGTATACCCCACCAGGGAAACAGTGCGGATATCTGCTTTTTGTCGGCCTCGCCGATTTTGCTTGCGTTGTTTACGTACTCTGTTCAAACGCTGGTTGATACTCTTGATGCGGTTCCCCAGCATCCTCTGGTCAGACTCGAGCTGGGTTTCACCAGCACCGGTCACGCCCATCGCTGCGCCCTGGCCCCGACCCGAACCACCACGTTGTCTGTCAAGGTGGGTCCAGCCCCGAACCAGGCGGGTTGAGGCATGTCGCAATTGAGCCAGTTCAACCTGCAACTTACCCTCATGGGTGCGGGCTCTCTGGGCGAATATATTGAGAATTAACCCGGTACGACCAAGAACCCGACACTGAAGAGACGCCTCCAGATTACGTTCCTGGGTTGGGCTCAATTCCTGATCAAACAAAATTAGTACGGCACCCACATCGTTGGCGAGTTGCCTGATTTCCTCGAGTTTGCCAGAGCCGACATAAGTCTTCGGGTCCGGGTATCTTTTCTTCGCAGTCAGCTCAGAAACAGGTTCCAGGCCCGCAGAAACAGCCAGTTCCCGCAATTCTTCGATTGTGGAACCCTCTACCTCGATATGAACGAGTAGCGTCTGTGTGCCAGCTTCCGGTCTTTCAAAGAACAAATAATTAACCTTGGCCGATTAAAGCGACCTTAATCTTCTGATTCGTCATCACCTGGCATGGCAGGCATTTTTACGTTTCTGGAAGGAACAACGGTTGAAATGGCTGATTTGTAAATCATTTGATTCACCGTGTTCCGAAGCAGGATTACAAACTGGTCAAACGATTCGATCTGCCCTTGTAGCTTGATACCACTGACCAAATAAATGGAAACTGGAACCCTGTCTTTCCTTAATTGGTTCAAGAAAGGGTCTTGTAGTGACTGCCCTTTTGACATGTGACTCTCCTTGTTCCCCAAAAACTTGGGGTTGCCGAATAAAATTTATCGACGATAATAAGTGCGCAGGTTTCTTTGTACTTTTAATACAGGGCATGGCTCAGACGCCTGAAAATCCAACCTACCCGCCTAATATGCTGCTTACATCGATGATTTTCAAGGCCTCCGAGGCATTCGGGGCTGCTATTTGCTGCAATCCTTGCCAACTCCTGAGCCAGGTGAACTGTCGCTTGGCTAACTGTCGTGTGGCGATAATCGCTTTTTCAGTCATCGTCTCATAGTCAACTTCACCAGCGAGGTACGACCACACCTGTCTGTAGCCTACCGCCTTGAGGCAAGGCAGCCCTGCCTGCAGATCTCCCCGGTCATACAACTGTTTAACTTCATCGACGAGGCCAGCTGCGAGCATCTGCTGAAACCGGGCCCTGATGGCCTCGTGAAGTTTCTGCCGATTGGTTGGAATCACCGCAATTTCCAGCAAATCAAAGGGACAGGCTACCATCTCCTCTTGCTGCCATTCGGTCATGGGTTTACCTGTAATTTCAAATACTTCCAGCGCACGCTGTAATCGTTGCGGATCATTAATATGAATCCTGAGTGCCGCTTCTGGATCAACTTCTGCGAGCCGTTGATGTACCGCATTCCATCCTTTTTCAGCGGCGAACTGGACGATCTCTGATCGTATGGCCTCGTTCGCCCTGGGGAGAACGGCCAGTCCTTCCTTCAACGCCTTAAAGTACAACATAGACCCTCCAACCAGAATCGGTATCCGGTTCCGTGCCATGATTTCACCTGCCAGCCGGATGGCATCGTGGCGAAAGTCAGCGGCGGAGTATGGATCGATGGGATCCCGTATATCAATCAGGTGGTGAGGTATTTCTGCCAATAGTCCGGGTTCGGGCTTCGCAGTGCCAATGTCCATGCCCTTGTAGACCAGTGCGGAGTCCACACTGATAATTTCATAGGGACCGGTTCGGGCCAATTCAACAGCCAGGGCAGACTTGCCACTGGCGGTTGGACCCATGATACATATGACCCCAGATGGCTTTTTCCCGAGTTGCTCTTTCACGATTTGTTCGTTCAAGATGTCGGAATTATCTGCCCCTAAGAAAGAGGCTATCCAGTTCGGCAATAGACTGCTCAGCCCAGGTCGGCCTGCCATGATTGCACTGTCCACTACGCTCGGTTTCTTCCATATCACGCAGCAGTGCGTTCATCTCGGGAATAGTGAGTCGCCGATTGGCCCTGACCGAGCCATGACATGCCATGGTCGACAGAATTTCATCCCGATGCTGCGTCACCCGCGCAGTGGAACCATATTCAATCAGATCTGCCAGCACATCACGGATCAGGGGTTCAGCACCGGTGCTATTCAGCATCGCCGGGATCGCCCGCACCATAATAGACTCGTCTGACGCCTGCTGCAGGTCCAAACCAAGCTTCAACAATTCTGATTGATGGTATTCGGCAGCGGCACACTCTTGTTCGCTGACGGAAATGGACAACGGTACCAGCAATGGCTGCATCTTAACGCCCTCACCATCACTGGCTCGTTTCATTCTTTCGTAGGTAATCCGCTCATGTGCTGCGTGCATATCAACGATCACCATCCCGCGTGAATTTTGCGCGAGAATGTAAATACCATGTAACTGCGCGACCGCATAACCCAGCGGAGGGACGTCCCCATCCACCATGGGGAGCGCAGGGTCAGATGTGATGTCTGAACCTTCCGGTGTCTGCAGTAGCTTGCCATACAATGCAGATTGTTCCCGAATACCGGTATTCATGCCGCGGCTCCAGCCACCGCTGCCGGTTCGGAAACTCATATTGGATTGCACCGGTGTTGCTTCTGACCCCGGCTGAACAACATCGGTTGACTCCGGCCTGACTTCAGCCAGAGCACGATGAATTGCACGAAACAGGAAATCATGTACCTGGCGGCTCTCCCGGAAACGAACCTCATTTTTTGTCGGGTGTACATTCACGTCAACGGTTCTAGGTTCTAGTTCAAAAAACAACGCAAACACTGGATGCCGTCCATGGTAAAGCACATCCTGGTAACCCTGCTTCACTGCATGGGTCACCAATTTGTCGCGAATCACCCGGCCATTTACATAGAAATACTGCTGATCTGCCTGGCTCCGGGAATAGGTTGGCAGACCAATCCAGCCTTTTAAACGCATACCGTTTTCACTACTGCCCTGATCTTCTTCCAGGTAGATCGAATTCTCCAGGAAAGATTTCCCAAACACCGAGGCAACTCGCTGCAAAGTGTCAGCTTCTGATTTCGCCGCTATGTATTGACGAACTGACTTGCCATTGTGCTGCAGGGTAATCATCACATCCGTATGGCTCAGGCTGACCTTACGAATCACGTCTTCAATCTTCTGCATTTCCGTTTTGGTCGTTCTGAGGAACTTTCTGCGGGCTGGCGTGTTAAAGAACAGGTCCTTGACTTCGACCGTCGTTCCCCTGGGATGAGGTGCCGGTGAAACAGTCGCTTTCATATCGGACCCGCTCACCGTAATGCACCAGCCGTTCTCTGCTTCAGCTGTTACGTTACTGGTTAACGTCAGACGAGCAACCGATGCCATGGATGCAAGCGCTTCCCCCCTGAAACCCAGGGTTTTGACGGCTTCCAAATCACCGACATCAATAATTTTGCTGGTTGCATGTCGGCTTAGTGCAAGTGTTAGGTCATCCGGGTGAACACCGTTGCCATCGTCAGTAATGCGAATTAATTTTGTACCGCCAGCCTCAATATTAATACTGATTCTCTTACTGTTTGCATCCAGGCTGTTTTCCAGCAGTTCCTTAACCACGGATGCTGGTCGTTCTACCACCTCCCCTGCAGCAATCTGGTTGGACAAGCGAGCATTGAGTTGTAGGATTCTGTGGTTCATAGCTAGTGTAAGGAAATAGATTCGTGAGAGTCAGCTCGAGGGTATTTTCAGGACCTGACCGGTTCTTATCATTTCAGTGCGTAGTCCATTTACCTTCATCAGGCTTTTGGCTGAAACGCGATACTTAACAGCGATATCAGATAGTGTATCACCACTTTCTATTCTGTAGGTCGCAAGTTCGTTACCTCCGCCGCGTTTTTTCCAGTCCAGATAAGAACCCTCGGGTGGCTTGCTTTTGAAATAGCGGTTAACCCCTTGAAATATAGCCCTGGCCATTGCCGCCTGATGGCTTTTTGTTTTCAGTCGTCTGGCTTCTGCCGGATTTGATATATAACCTGTTTCAATTAGCAGGGAGGGAATATCCGGAGACTTCAGCACAGCAAACGAGGCCTGTTCGACTCGCTTCTTGTGCAGTCTGTTGACGGATTTGATTGCATTGAGAACCTGATCCCCCATTTCCAAACTGGCCGCCAGGCTATCGGTCATGAACAGGTCGAGCAGCACAAAGGCTAACAGGTCATCCTTGTCGTCAAGGCTGACTCCACCAACCCCACCAATGAGATCTGCCCGGTTTTCTTTCTCTGCAAGCCAGCGAGCTGTTTCACTGGTTGCACCGCGCTGGGAGATGGCATAAACGGACGCACCTTTGGCTTCTGCAGTCTTGAACGCATCCGCGTGAATCGAGAGAAACACATCAGCCTGATTGTTGCGCGCAATCTCGGTACGTTTACGCAGGCTGATAAAATAGTCACCTTTGCGGATCAATACCGCCTTGTAACCAGGCTCATTGGCAAAATAACCTGCAAGTTTTTCAGCAATACCGAGAACGATGTTCTTCTCATATAACCTGCCGCGAGCAATCGCCCCCGGATCATCACCGCCATGCCCCGCATCAATCGCAACAACCACATCACGCATTTGCTGAGAAATTCTGTCGGCTTGCTGAACAGGTACAATTTGCTGATCTGCAGTGTAAAGATCGACGACCAGTCGATCGCCATATTGCAGGATTGGTTTCAAAATAAAACTTCTCGGTTTGACCTGGTCGCTCAGGTCCAGCACAACCCGAAGATCATTTTTACCGCGGGCTGCGCTTCGCATTTTGAGAATAGGGGTATCACCCAGTTCAATTTGATCAAATACCGTATCCAGTTGCGCACCCTCGATATCGATAACCAGACGCAGGGGATTGGCAAGCGTTAAAATCTTGTGCTCAACCGGGGTGCTTAAATCGAAAACGATACGGGTTCTCTCCGGGGACTGGCGGACCCGGACACTATCAATAGAGGCAACATTGGCAAGACAAGTATCAATGAAGGTTAGCGACAAGAAGAGGGATAGGACTACCGCAATCTTGTGAACTGGCCGTTTGGCTATTGCCACATACCAATGAGCAATCATTTCGGTTTGTACGTTCTTTTTATTATCGGTTGCAGTCTCATATTTTTTTGTTAACGACCATCACAATCAGTCAGGGTCTGACAAATTTCGTGACCACGAGCTGATTTCCCTTCAACCCTTAGTCGTCTACCCATCCCCTCAGTTAACTTGACGGTGAGTTGAATGCTGAGATCGCAATCCGGTAAAAACCCTTGCCCACGTTCAGGCCATTCTACCAGACATAGCTCGTTAGCATCGAGATAGTCGTCGATTCCCAGGTATTCTAACTCTTCCGGATCATTAAGTCTGTACAGATCAAAATGATAAACATGACCCTTTTGCAGATTATAAGGCTCAACGAGGGTAAATGTCGGACTTTTGACCGCACCGGAGTATCCCATTGCACGCAACATCCCTCGACAGAAGGTTGTCTTACCCGCACCCAATTGTCCTTCGAGAAACACCACGCCACGACCATCCAGTAATTTCGACAGCCTGGAGGCTATTTCAAGCGTCGCATTTTCATCAGCAAGGTAGATTTCAAATGTCATTTAACAGTCTTCGGATTCCCGCTATTAGGTCAGTGGCCAGCAATCCTCGCTCACCTTCAATGGCGGTACACTGGTCAGCAGCGAAGGAATGCACGACAACCCCGAGCTGTGCCGCAATCTCCTGGCTACAACCCTGTGCCAGCAGGGCTCCGATAACCCCGCTTAACACATCACCCATTCCCGCCGATGACATACCCGGATTGCCGTACGCCGATAATGAGGTGCCTGTCGATTGAACGATGGAACCACAGCCTTTGAGCACAACATTACCGCCATATCGCTCTTGTACGGCTAATGCCGCGGCAAATCTATCTTTCTGTATTGACGGCACCTGGGTTTTGAGCAGATTCGCCGCTTCTCCGGGGTGCGGTGTGAGTATCCAATGCGGATTCTTGCGGGGGCTTTTCGCCAGAAGATTCAGCCCATCGGCGTCCACCACCATAGGTCTATCTGCCTCGTCACAGCTTGACTGCACATTTTTTGAGATCATATTCGACCAATCGCTCTGGCCCAGTCCTGGACCCAGCACAACCACTGAAGCTTTCGACAACAAGGTATCCAGCGCTGCTGAGTCAGCGATTCCCCGGACCATGAGCTCAGGTTGTTGCGCCATGATAAACCCAGCGTGGCTGGGATGGGTCGCCACCGTCACCAAACCAGCCCCGCTGCGCATGGCTGCGACGGCAGCCATGGCAACCGCACCCCCCATGCCCTGGTCACCACCGACTACCAGTAAATGTCCGAAGTGATTCTTGTGGGCATTCCTTTGGCGAGGAAGCAGGAATTTTATAAGTTCGGCATAGTCCAGTCGGACGCAGGAAGAATCTACTTCGGCATAAATGTCCCGGGGCACAGCAAGGTCCGCGAATACAAGCTCGCCAGTGTGATCGGGACCCTGGAATGTCAATAACCCGCGCTTCAGACCAATAAAGGTAACTGTCACTGCTGCAGTAACGGCGATACCCAACACTGCGCCTGTATCAGCGTCGAGACCTGAGGGGATATCAACAGCCAGCACATCAGCCGGACCTGTGTTGATAGCCTCTATGATTTGCCGATAGTACGACCGCACCTCGCCTTGTGCGCCTATTCCCAGCAGTGCATCGACGACGACATCGGTCTTCAGCAATTCCTCTACTTGAGTTTCCAGTGCTCCAGTGGCTGTGAAATCGAGCATCCTCGCCGATGTTGATTGGCAGTATTCATAGCCTGCTTTCGCATCAGCCGACAGTTTGCCAGCCATCCCTACAACCAGAACCATCACCTGAATATTCTGTTCGGCCAGCATGCCAGCAATAATGTACCCATCGCCTGCATTGTTGCCGCTACCACAGAAAACCGAAACTGACTGTGTATGCGGCCACTTCTGCAACAGGGTTTCGACACAGGCAGTGGCCGCTCTTCGCATAAGCGTCAGGCCAGGGACTCCCCTGGAATCGATAGCAATTCGATCCAGTTGTCGCACCTGTTCTGCTGTGTAGAGTAAACCTGGCAGATTCGCTGGTATCATATGTTTGGTACGCTTCCTGGGCAGTACAGATGGTGCAGAGCTTACCAGATGACCCAATACAAGGCGCGATTCCGCAAAGTCCTGGTATGTCCTTATTATAAAGAGTACCGAAAAGATCGAAAAAGGCACTTGAGTGGTTACAATTACACCCAATGAACCAGTCAATCTACCAACAGCTCAGCAAAAATATCCATGAATGGGGCATGACTTTGGGGTTTCAACAGGTCGGCATTACCGATACTGATCTTAAAATCCACGAACATCATCTGGAGAAATGGCTTGATCAAGGCTATCACGGCGAAATGCGGTACATGGCGAGTCACGGCCATAAACGCAGCCGACCCCCGAGCCTGGTTGAAAACACCACACGAATCATTGCTGTCCGTATGAACTACCTGCCAGAACAGACCGAACCTGTGCAGGTTCTGCATCGTAATCAATCTGCATACGTGGCCCGTTACACCATGGGTCGCGATTATCATAAAGTAATACGTAAACGGCTGGTTAAACTCTGGAACCAGATCCGGCAGCACCTGAAGGAACACAACCTGCCCGAATACTCCGGTCGGGTGTTTACTGACAGCGCCCCGGTGCTGGAAAAGGCTATCGCAGAAAAATCCGGCCTGGGTTGGATCGGTAAGAATACGCTGCTACTTAACCGCGAAGCCGGATCGTGGTTCTTTCTCGGTGAAATATTTACCGACATACCGCTTACAGTTGATGAGCACTATGGTGAGGAACACTGTGGCAGTTGTAGTGCATGTATTGATGTCTGCCCTACAGACGCAATTGTCGCACCCTATCAACTCGATGCGAGAAAATGCATTTCATACCTAACGATCGAACACAGGGGTAGCATAGACGAAAATCTGCGAGCCGCAATGGGCAACCGGATTTTTGGCTGCGATGATTGCCAACTGTTCTGCCCGTGGAACAAGTTCGCGAAATTCACGGACGAGGACGATTTCAATCCGAAGCATAATCTCGACCGTGCCGATTTGCTGACGCTGTTTAGCTGGACTGAGGATGAGTTCCTCAGCAGAACAGAGGGTTCGGCAATTCGGCGCACCGGCTACGAAGGCTGGCAGAGGAACATTGCGATATCAATGGGTAACGCCGACCCTGATGAAAAAATCATTGCTGCGCTGACGCTAAGAAAATCGACCGCGTCGCCGATGGTCAGGGAACATATCGATTGGGCGTTGGTTCAACAACAAAAGAGCCGGGAATCTAAGAATTTGTGAAGTTAACACGGAAGCCTTACCATCGATGTACGAAGAAGTCTGTTCGGGGCGGGGGCGCCGAGCCCGGGGGAATGCTTAAACCTGATAAGGGGTACTACGGCTTCAAATGAAAAAAGTTGTCACGATAGTGCTGTAGTTCCTCGATTGATTCCCGGATATCATCAATCGCGCGATGGTTTCCCTTCTTCTCAATTCCCCCAGCCACATCAGGCCGCCAGCGCATCGCGAGTTCCTTGATGGTACTCACATCAATACTGCGATAATGCAGATAACCTTCAAGCTCAGGAGTATATTTCACCAGGAATCTTCGATCCTGGCCGATGGTGTTGCCGCACAGGGGAGCTTGCTGATGTGCCACATGGCGTTTGATAAAATCCAGAGTTGCCTGTTCAGCTTCGGCCTCCGTAACCCCCTCAGCCTTGATGCGATCCAACAAACCGGAGGCTGTATGATGAGTTGTATTCCACTCGTCCATACTATCGAACAGCGCCTGATCCTGAGTGATAACGAATACCGGCCCTTCTTCGATAATGTTCAGCGAAGAATCAGTGATGATGGTCGCAATCTCGATGATGCGGTCAACTTCAGGATTCAGACCGGTCATCTCAAGGTCCATCCAAACGAGGTTTTCCGAATACGACACCTGTCCCCCTGCTGGCTTTAATCTGATAATTTTAACTATTATGCAGTAATTGTGTATTGAATCCATTCGCATCCAGTTCTGCACCCACCATCTGCATAACGTACAATAAGTGTTCCAATCGATCAGGATCCAACATTGATTCCTCTCATCCTAGAACCAGAAGCTTTGGCGAAGCTCATGTCGGAAGAAGATCTACTGTTAGTCGATCTTTCAAGCCCACAGACCTTTGAGCAGGCCCACCTGGCCAACGCAATTCAGGTACTGCCCAGGGAACTCATTTCAGGAACCAGGCCTGCTGTGGGAAAGTTACCAGGCATCGATCAGTTAAACGCATTGTTCTCCCGTATTGGCTATCGACCAGATCAACATATAGTCGCCTATGATGATGAGGGCGGTGGTTGGGCTGGCAGATTTATCTGGACCCTGGATGTCATCGGACACAAAAAGACCTCTTACCTTAATGGTGGTATCCATGCCTGGTTAGCCGCCAAATTACCAACAACCACCGAGTTACCCAAAATTTCCCCAAGTTCTGTCAATGTTTCGATCAATGGTAAATTTATTGCCAGCAAAGCAGATGTGTTGCACAGCCTTGACAACCCCAATGCCGTTATCTGGGATGCAAGAACCCCGGAAGAACATACCGGGGCCAAAGTTGTCGCCGCCCGGGGAGGACGTATCCCCGGTGCCGTGAACCTCGAATGGACCGAGGTAATGGACCGAGATCATCAGCTGCGGATTCACCCGGATGTTGTGGAACTGCTGGACTCACGCGGGATTTCCGCAGAAAAGGAGATTATCACCCACTGCCAAACCCATCACCGCTCCGGTTTCACCTACCTCGTCGGCAAAAGTCTTGGATACAAAATTCAGGCCTATGATGGTTCCTGGTCGGAATGGGGAAATGACCCTGATACACCCATTGAGGCAGGATAGTTGTTGGTACTATTGCAGCGGATCGTCCCCCATCACCTCATCTCCCGCATTGTTGGATGGGTTGCCAACAGCAGAATAAGCTGGATAAAAAACATCTTTATCAGAACCATAATCAAACGCTACCAGGTCGACACCAGCGAAGCTCTGAAGCAGGACATCCATGCTTATGACACATTCAATGATTTCTTCACGCGTCAGCTTAAACCCGAGGCTCGTCCTGTTGGCGGCAGGTTTTGTTCCCCCGCTGATGGCTCGGTATCTGCTGCTGGTGACATAACCTGCGGCCAACTGATACAGGCCAAGGGTATAGACTACTCGTTACAAAAACTGCTAGGCAGAGATGACGTTTCTGACTTTCAGCAAGGCAGCTTCATCACGATTTATCTCTCGCCCCGGGATTATCACCGGGTCCACTGCCCCGCCAACGCTGAGCTTTACCGCGCCCGCTACGTTCCGGGTCGCTTGTTCTCGGTAAACCAGGCAACAACAGACGGTGTTAAAGACCTGTTTGCAGTTAATGAACGGCTCGTCATGGATTTTAATACGGGTTCAGGCAAGATGACCGTTGTTATGGTCGGCGCCATGATCGTCGCTGCCATCAAACCGGCCTGGCGGCTAAAACCCTACCAGGCTCGAATAGCCATTGAAGAAACTTTCTCGCCAACAAAAACATTTGAAATCGGCGAGGAGTTGGGGCTTTTCCAGATGGGCTCGACGGCCATTGTGTTGCTGCAGGAACGCGTCAACTGGCTGAGAACGGCATCTACTTCAGTCAGGATGGGTGAAGCAATCGTTGTATGACGCGGTCGCATCTGTTTGACAGATTCAATGCGTGGTGTTTCAGCAATCCTCAATGCCGAAACTCAGGACCTCCTGAATTGATTCTTTATCGGTCAACAGCATCAACAGTCGATCCAGCCCTATTGCTACACCGGTGCAAGTCGGCATTTCTGCCATAGCTGCCAGTAATCGCTGATCACTGAGCATCATCGGCAAGCCCCGCGACTCACGGATACGGTTATCCCTGGCAATTCTGCGAGTAAGTTCAGTAGGGTCGGTGAGTTCATCATATCCATTAGCCAGTTCAAGACCCTGCCAGTACAACTCAAATCTCAGGGCAACCTGATCCCCGGCCACCTGACCCACCTTTGACAAGGACGCCTGTGTCGCCGGGAATTCAGTCACGAATTGAGGATCCAACAGCCCGGGTTCGATTCCCCTTGAGAACAGCAAACCTAACAGGTCATCAATGACGCCCTCGTCTTCATAATTCTCTTCATTATAGGCATTCCCGGCAAAACCAGGGAGTTTCGAATGGGTGATTTCTAACAACTGCTGGCTTGATACCCGATGCGGGTTTACCGAGTATTGATGCTCGAAAAGTGATCTGTAGGTTCCGGATTCGACAGGTTCGAAGACTTGTTCGAACTCGCGGCAAAGGCCTGTTATCAAGTCTTTAACCTCATCCATAAGCTCCACCAGCCCCATACCAGGCCGGTACCATTCCAGCATGGTAAATTCCGGATTGTGGTGTGCACCTGATTCGCCGCCCCGAAACGCCGGACAAATCTGAAAGATTGCACCAGACCCGTAAGCCAGGAGTCGTTTCATGGCAAACTCCGGCGAGGTCTGGAGAAAGTAAGCCTGATTCCCTTGTTTTACCCGCATACTTTCGATATGCGGATCTGTGGCTCCTCTGCTGCCCAGGGAAGGGGTGGTAACTTCCAGAACACTTCGGGCAGTAAAGAACGCCCTGACCAATCTCATGAGTCTGGCCCGGTCCTGCAGCAAACGAACTTGTGATTGCCCGGACATGGGATGCTCTGAAAAGGAATGTGGTTGCGCCATAGCTTGGGGGCTAGGATTTCGCCCGACTTTGATACTCACCCGTTCGTGTATCGATTCGCAGAGTTTCCCCAATGTTAATGAACAAAGGCACCTTAACAACTGCACCAGTGCTCAGGGTCGCGGGTTTTGTTCCGCCCTGGGCAGTATCTCCCTTTAGACCGGGATCAGTATCAACGACCTCCAGTTCGACAAAATTCGGAGCTGCCACAGCAATGGGATTGTCATTCCACAAGGTCACCGCATAAATTTCATTTTCCTTCAGCCACCGGACACATTCTGATACTGCTGCCTTATCCGCTCCAAGCTGCTCAAAACTACCGTCCGTCTTCATGAAATGCCAGTATTCACCATCGTTATAGACGTATTCCATATCGAGATCCAAGACATCTGCTCCTTCGAGTGACTCGCCCGACTTGAACGTACGCTCCCAGACTCGTCCCGAAGCCAGGTTGCGGAGTTTGACGCGATTAAAGGCCTGGCCTTTACCGGGTTTAACGAATTCATTCTCCAGAATTGAACAGGGGTCTCCTTCCAGCATAACTTTAAGACCTGATTTGAATTCGTTGGTAGAATAGGATGCCATCAACATTCTCTTTCATTCAAAACAAAAAAAGCATGATACCGTTAACTGATGTGAGTTGGCAGACTCTTTCCTGGCAAGATCTCGCAAAAGATGCTGTTACTGACATCGATGACTTGCTTCGTGAACGGGGTTACCGGCACAACCCCACTATTCGGACTTTCCGATCATGGTTCCCGCACCCTTTATTTCACGCATCGAAAAAGGCAACGCTTCTGATCCCTTGCTCTTGCAGGTCCTTTCATCAGTTCATGAAACCGAGAACAATCCCGGATTTACCCGTCAGCCTTTAGCAGAACACGATTATTCGCCCGTGAACGGATTAATACGAAAATACCAGGGCAGGGTGCTGGTAATCGTTTCAGGTGCTTGTGCTGTCAACTGGCGTTACGGCTTCCGACGTCATTTTCCTTGCCAGTCTATTCAACCCGATACATTGCAGTGGCAAAAAATAATGACTTGCCTGGAGGACGACCCAACGATTCATGAAATGATTTTTTCGGGCGGTGATCCCCTCATGTTGCAGACAGACGACTGAAGTCGCTGGTAAGTCAGGTCGAGAAAATCGGCCATATCAAAACGCTTAGAATTCATACCCGACTCCCTGTCTTCATTCCCCAACGAATCTGCGACCCGTTACTTGAATGGATCGACGCAAGCCGACTTGGAATTGTCCTCGTGAACCATATAAACCATACGAATGAAATAGATGCACAGGTCATCGAGGTCATGCACAGATTACACCGGCATGGCGTTGAACTGTTAAACCAGAGTGTGCTGTTGAAGGGTGTGAATGCTGGGGTGGAATCCCTCGCGAATGTGTCGCAACGTCTTATTACCGCCAGAATAATGCCCTACTATCTACATCTGCTGGATCCCGTTGCCGGTGCCGCTCACTTTGATATCGACAAAAACCGTGCCTTGTTGATTATGGAGCAACTCCGACGACAACTTCCTGGATATATGGTTCCGAAACTGGTCCGGGAATCTCCCGGAAAAGACTCCAAGACACCCATCGCCTAAAAACTCTATGTCAGGCTTATCTGATATAGTAGGTCAGTTAGGAGGAACGGAGTATAAATGAGCGCCAATGAACCCGTCAGATTGCTGATTTTGGAGCAATCTGACAATCGGGCTGAAGAATTAATCGTACTGCTAAGAAATGCTGGCCGTGCAACCCGTGCCCATCAAATAGTGTCAGAGGACGATCTGACAAAAAAACTCAATGCAAACAATTGGGACTTATTGCTGGGCGTTGAAGAAGCCCAGGGATTAAGTCTGCAACGCGTCATCGAAATCGTCGCAGAACTCGAAAAAGACGTCCCGATTGTAATGATTGCCGAAGGCCGTGATCCGGCTTCCATTACGGACGGATTGCGCATGGGGGCAATGGATGTCGCACTCGAAGATGATGACGAGCGGCTAACCATGATCGTCCAGCGTGAACTGATAAACCTGGAAAACCGGCGTCAGCGCCGAAGATCTGAAGTCGAAGCACGCGAGATAGATCGCCGAAATCAATTACTGCTGGCAAGCTCAACCGTGGCCATTGCCTATGTCCACGAAGGCATGCATATTTACACCAATGACAACTATGGTCAGTTATTTGGTTATGAAGACCTGGATGACTTTATCGGGATCCCTATTATCGACTTGATAGCAAGCGAAGATCAGGACAAGTTCAAGACCTTCTTAAAGTCCCATGATGGAAATGACTCAGACCGCGAAGACTTCACTTGTGTCACCAGCTCAGACGCAAAGATCCAAACCAGCCTCTCCCTTTCCCAGGCAACCTACGATGGAGAAGCTTGTACACAGGTTACGTTCAAGTCCATCGGCACAGAGAGTAGTGATGAGGTTCAAAGCACCCAACTGATCGCTGATACCCAGCCGGTCTCCAACGACGACCCGCTGACAGGGCTATACAATCGGGTCTATTTCCTTGAACAGCTCAATGCGTCGATTGATCAGGCCTGTGAAGGCTCGCAATCTTCTATTTTGTTCTATATCAGCGTTGACAACTTTCCTCGCTTACGGACCGAGGCGACCATTTCAGGAGCCGATCTTGTGTTCAGCAGCGTCGCTTCGGTTACGCGTGGGAAAGTCGATGAAAAGCATCTGATGGGGCGATTCGGCGATGACGTTATAACAATGATTTACGTTGGCGGCGACAAGGACGCGGCGACAGACCTGGCGGAAGAAATTCGTAATACGATCGATGGTTTTATGTCCGAGGTCAATGGTAAATCCTACCACGCCACAGTCAGCATAGGGTTAAGCCTGATTTCTGAAAACTCACCCCCTCTCGACGAGGTGATATCGCGCGCGCACCAGGCGGCAGCCCAGGATGAAGATGGCAACAGCGTTAACTTCTTTCAACCCGAAGTGCCAAATGTCGGCAAGGACGGTAAGGCGATCTCGCCCGACACAATGGTAGACCTTGTTCGCACAGCGATTGAGAAGAATGCGTTCAGAATCGTTTTTCAACCCATGATCAACTTGTATGGTGAAAATGATGAACAATTCGAGGTGTTGCTCAGGCTTGATGATGAGAATGAAAACGAACTCCTCCCAGGGGAGTTTCTTGGACCCGCGGAGGAAGCGGGACTGTTGGTGAAAATGGATCGCTGGGTCATCCTGCAATCCGTCAAGTTACTTTCCGAGCACAGATCTGGCGGCAGCAAAGCACGACTGTTTATCAACATTTCGCATAAGTCAATTTCCGACGATACTTTTTTGTCCTGGATGAGCGTCGCCCTGAAAGCAGCACGATTACCAAGTGATGCTATTATTTTTCAGATTCATGAAAACGATGCAACATCCTATATCAAACATGCCGCGAAATTTTCCAAAGGCCTGGCACAGCTGCACTGTAAAACCTCCATCAATCACTTTGGTTGTTCTCTAAAACCTCTGAACCTCCTCAAACACATCACTCCCGATTACGTCAAACTCGACGAGTCTTTCACCAAAGAACTGGAAAAAAGTAAAGAAAAGCAAGAGGAGTTGAAAGGAATGGTGAAGTCGCTTCAGACCCGTGGTGTGCAAACGGCGATTTCCGGCGTCGAGGATCCAATGGTGCTGGCCACCTTATTCGAAGCTGGTATTAATTTTATCCAGGGCTATTATGTTTCACCGCCAATGGACAATATGGATTACGATTTCGCGTCAGAGGATTTGTAACGCTGCGATCCTGGTGTGAGCTGTACAGCTAGCGAACCCTGCTCGCCTCTCGATCACGGATCCCCATTAAGTAAAGAATGCTATCCAATCCAAGGGTGGAAATTGACTGCTTGGCATTTTCCTTTACCAGGGGTTTCGCATGAAAAGCAATACCCAAACCTGCCGTTGCCAGCATAGCCAGATCGTTCGCACCATCACCCACCGCAATCACCTGCTCCAGCGAAATATTCTCCGCTTGCGCCAGCTCCTTGAGCAATCTGGCTTTTCCTGCAGAATCAACAATAGGTTCAAGAACGTTGCCTGTTAACTGGCCATGCTTGATTTCAAGCTTGTTGGCATGGACGTAATCAATCCCCAGCTTTTGTTGCAGGTGATCTGCAAAATAGGTGAATCCGCCAGACAGTATCGCAGTCTTGTAACCCAACATGTTAAGGGTTCGAAACAAATGCTCAACGCCTTCGGTCAGAGGCAAGTTCATGGCCACAGTTTTCAATCTGGACTCTGGCAAACCTTTCAGCAGGGAAACTCTCTCTCGCAGGCTCTCCTGAAAATCAAGTTCACCACGCATTGTCCTTTCGGTGACACTCGAGACACGCTCGTAGACACCGGCCAATTTCGCCAATTCATCAATGACCTCTGTAGTAATCAATGTTGAGTCCATATCAAACGCAACCAGACGTCGATTGCGGCGGAAGATGTTGTCCTCCTGAACGGCTATGTCAATATCCAGTTCACTGCTGACTTCCATTAACTGGGCACGGAATGTTGTGCTGTCTTGCGGCTCTCCTTTCAATGAGAACTCGACGCAAGCTTTGACGCTGGTATCTTCATCTGCCAGCGGGACTCTTCCGGACAGCCGGACTATGGCATCAATGTTCAAGCCATTATCCGCGACCACACCGCTCACCCTGGCAATGTGATTTGCCTTAATCTTTCTTGCCAGCAGTGTCAGGATGAACCTGGATCGACCTTGCAGCCCAACCCATTGTTCATAACTTTTTGCCGTCACGTCAGTGAATTTCACCTTGAAACCCATTTCTTGCGCCCGCGAATCGATTTGCCTGCGGATCGAATGCGATGCCGTCGGTATATTGATGAGAATACCCAGGGTCAGATGATTATGAATAACAGCCTGGCCAACATCGAGGATGTCAAAATCACCGAGGAGCTCAGTAATGGCAGCTGTTATCCCGAGTTTATCATCACCATACACATTCAGTAGTACAAGTTCAGTCACAAACGGAGTTCACCAAAAAGATTAGGTATCCATTATCCTATAATTCCCCGCTTTTATGAAAACCTAATATTCAAAATGCTTTGCCAGCCTTTTGTTGCAATCAGGTATACTGTCTCATTGAAACCAATTCTACTAAGTCGCCATGGGTTTGAGGGAAGCACGCAAATCTTCAATACGTGCATTGTCGATCATGTTGTCTCCCATTTTGTTAAGTGGCCTGATTTCAACCGGCTTGATCTATTCCGTTACACAATCGCAGCTACACAACCAGAGCGAACAGTTCAGCCAGGCAGTTGCAGACCACCTGGCCATTTCGGTAACAGATCACCTGGTGAGCAAGGACGGGTTGGGTCTCAATGTACTGTTAGCCGATCTGTTAAATAACAACAATTTTGATTTCGCCTCCGTGTCGAACGCCAGCAACAACCTGCTGGCCCAGGTGGGTAAAAGAAATGCCAGCTCCCGAATTTTCACTCAACAAGTTACTTTCCAGGACACAATAGCCGGTAGTGTCCAGATTGGTTTCAATCAGAACGTGATCCGGTCTCAGATCAACAAGGTTGTTATTTTGTCCCTGGCCTTTCACGGTCTGCTTGCCCTTATTCTCGCACTGGTGGGCTGGGTCTACGGCGATATGATCTATCTTTGGATTATGCAGTCGCGTTCCTCCGCACCGGTCGTTGGGGATAAAGGGCCAGAGGCGGCAAGCGTTGCGATGGATTTACAGCAAGTGACTTCCACCACGATACTGGTACTGAAAATACGGCCTGTTCGATTACTCCCTGAACATCAGCACCAGATTGATCAGGCACTGACATTGTATGCCGGTGAGCCGCAAGCTACGGGGAGCGATGATATAGAAATCCACTTCAACCACGCAGATCAGTTGTTTCAGGCGACTTGTTCAGGGTTGTTGATACTCGCATTGTTTCACCAGCTGGAGACACCGATTGTGATCAAGGCTGGCATGCACCAGATTGATCGAGGTAACACATCGGATTTCGAGAAGGGTAGAAAACATGCGAGTTACCTGGCATCTATCAGCGAGAATCAGTTGCTCACAAGTCGAATCATCAGGGAAGCAATCGCGTCTTCAGATCAGTACGACCTGAAACCGTTCCATAGTTCAATGACCCCGGATGGCGAGGTCTATTGCATTGATGGTTTGACTAACCAGGCGTTGATCGAAGGGCAGGCAAGGCAGCTAGTGTAGTGTAGTGTAGTGTAGACCCGTTCAAGCGTCTCGTTCCACATGCGCGGCGTCTACTTTCTGAAATCCCCGCGGAAGCTTAAGACCGCGCCTCGCCCGCTCACCTCGATAGTGCTCCAGGTCATTTATTTTGAGCTTCAGGTAGCGCTTACCCGAAGAGACAACGAGGGTATCCACTTCCGAGAAGACCAGTACGTAACTCATCATCTCTGCGCGGTCCACCACTCTTGCCTTGGGGATATTCATGATCTTCACGCCTTTGCCTCGACCCAACACCGGTAAATCAGCCAGGGGGAAGATTAACAGGCGTCCTTCATTGCTGATTGATGCAACAAACTCATGCCTGATGTCAGTTACCAGCGCCGGTTGATTGACAATGCCACCTTTTGGAACTGTTAGCAGGGACTTGCCTGCTTTGTTTTTGGTAACCATGTCACCGATGCTGGTTACAAAACCATATCCGGCATCACTCGACACCAGATATTGCTGATCTTTCTCGCCTGTCGCCAGGCCAGTAAAAAAAGCACCACCCGGCGGCTTGGTACGACCCGTCAACGGTTCGCCCTGCCCGCGGGCTGTTGGCAAGGTATGGCAAGCGATGCTATAAGCTCGCCCGGTGGAGTCCAGAAAAACCACATCCTGGTTCGATTTAGCGGGTAACGCATGTAAAAACGAATCTCCAGATCTATAGCTGAGCTCCATTGCATCAATTTCATGCCCCTTCGCAGCGCGTATCCATCCCTTCTCCGACAGAACGACGGTAACTGCCTCGGTGGATACAAGGTCCTTTTCCTTAAAAGCCTGGGCTTCCTGACGAACCACAACAGGAGATCTGCGAGCATCACCAAAGAGCTCCGCATCAGCGAGAATTTCATTCTTAATCAGTGTTTTTAACCTGGCCTTGGATTTGATGACTTTTTCAAGCCCGACCCGCTCGTTATTGAGTTCCTCTTGCTCAGCCGAGATTTTTACTTCTTCCAGCTTTGCCAGCTGACGCAATCGCAAATCGAGAATTGCATCCGCCTGTAGTTCACTGAGTTTGAACTTCTTTATCAGCGCCGCTTTAGGTTTATCTTCTGTTCGCACAATTTTGATGACCTCATCGATGTTGAGGTAGGCAATCATTAAGCCTTCGAGAAGATGCAGCCGATCAAGAATTTTCTGCAGGCGATACTTCAGTCTCCTTAACACCGTGTCTGATCTGAACGATAGCCATTCAGATAACATCTTGTTCAACGGCTTAACGGCCGGTCGACCATCAACACCGATCACATTAAAGTTAACTCGATGGCTTCGTTCCAGATCCGTCGATGCAAACAGGTGACCCATTAACCCTTCAATGTCAATTCGGTTGGAACGAGGTATCACAACAATTCGGGTGGGGTTTTCGTGATCTGATTCGTCCCTTAAGTCAACCACCATAGGGAGTTTTTTCGCCTGCATCTGTGCGGCAATTTGCTCGAGTATTTTCGTACCTGATACCTGGAAGGGTAAAGCTGTGATCACAACGTCCCCGTCTTCAACCGTATAAACTGCCCGGGTCCTGACCGATCCACGCCCCGTTTCATAAATTTGCTGGATATCATCAGGACTCGAAATTATTTCTGCTTCTGTGGGGAAATCCGGTCCTTTGATATGTTGCATTAAATCTTTAACTGTAGATTTGGGTTTATCCAACAACCTGATGCAGGCGCTGGCGACTTCATTAAGATTGTGAGATGGAATGTCGGTCGCCATACCCACGGCGATACCAGATCCGCCATTCAACAGAATATTAGGCAGCCGAGCGGGAAGATTGACAGGTTCTTCCCGGGTGCCATCGAAATTAGGTGCCCAGTCAACCGTACCCTGACCTAACTCACCCAGTAGGACTTCAGCATACCGGGTGAGTTTAGATTCGGTGTAACGCATGGCGGCAAAGGATTTAGGGTCATCCGGCGCACCCCAGTTCCCCTGGCCATCGACAAGGGGGTAGCGATAAGTAAAAGGTTGCGCCATTAAGACCATAGCCTCATAGCTGGCGGCATCTCCGTGGGGATGAAACTTACCGATCACATCTCCTACGGTGCGGGCAGACTTTGCGTACTTGGCATCCGCACTCAGCCGCAGCTCCGACATGGCATAGATAATTCGTCGTTGAACGGGTTTCATGCCATCACCTATAAACGGCAAGGCACGATCATTGATTACATACATGGCGTAATTGAGATACGCTTCTTCTGTGTACTTTTGCAGAGAGATTGTTTCAATATCACCAGAGTTAACTGATTCACTCATGGGTTGCCCTCTTGGACTGTTCTCATTGGCTTTTCTCAGGTGGTGTTCGTCGTTTGACTCTTCATTATTTACTTTCTATCGAAAGGCAGGTTTCACAATTATACAATTGGAGTCCTGAGTTGGAGCTATAACCGGGCCTGATTGCCTCTTTTTTCCAACCAGGCTTTTCGGTCCGGGCTGCGTTTTTTAGCCAGCAACATATCCAGCAGTTCCGTCGCCTTGGAGTTCGACTCAATAGTCAGCCGTACCAGGCGGCGGGTATCTTCTGCCATCGTGGTCTCACGCAGCTGCAAGGGATTCATTTCACCCAGACCTTTGAACCGCTGGATGGTGACCTTTCCCTTCTTCTTTTCGGCGGCAATCAGGTCAAGAATTCCCTGCCTTTCAGACTCATCCAACGCATAGTACACCTCCTTACCAACATCAATTCGATACAAAGGGGGCATGGCCACGTAAACATGACCTTCTTTGATGAGGGCCGAGAAATGGCGCACAAATAAAGCGATCAAAAGGGATGCAATATGCAACCCATCGCTGTCCGCATCCGCAAGAATGCAGACTTTTCCATAACGCAGACCTGAAAGGTCCGATGAACCGGGGTCAATTCCCAATGCAACGGATATGTCATGAACCTCTTGTGACGCCAGGATTTCACTTGAGTCGACTTCCCAGGTGTTAAGGATCTTACCCCGTAAGGGCATAATCGCCTGGGTCTCCCGGTTCCTGGCCTGTTTTGCAGAACCACCGGCCGAGTCTCCCTCGACCAGGAATAATTCTCCTCGCATGGCGTCCTGACAGGAACAATCTGCCAACTTGCCGGGCAGAGCTGGCCCGGCGGTAACCTTCTTGCGGACTACTTTTTTACCGGCTCGCAACCTCGACTGGGCATTGTTGATCGCCAGGTCAGCCAGGCGTTCCGCTTCAGCGATGTGCTGATTGAGCCACAAGCTGAAGCTGTCTTTAACAACGCCTGAAATAAATGTCACCGCCTGGCGTGAGCTTAGGCGTTCTTTGGTTTGACCGGAAAACTGGGGTTCGAGTAACTTCGCCGACAATACGTAACTACAACGATCCCAGATGTCATCGGCAATTAACTTGATGCCCCTTGGTACCAGGTTTCGGAATTCACAAAACTCACGCAACGCTTCCAGCAACCCACTACGCAAACCATTGACATGCGTACCTCCCTGGGTAGTCGGAATAAGATTAACGTAGCTTTCGGTGATGAGTTCACCGCCTTCAGGTAGCCATTGCACTGCCCAGTCTACGGCTTCGTCATTGCCCGTTATCGAGCCGACAAATGGATCCTCCGGTAACACCTCAAACCCCTCCAGCTCAACCGCCAGATAATCCCTGAGACCGCCTTCGAAAACCCACTCATACTGGCCTTCTTCGGTGCCAGACACTGTTTCGTCGGTAAAGAAAACCTTTAGCCCGGGACAAAGTACAGCCTTGGCTTTGAGCAGGTGCTTAAGACGGGAAACTGAAAACTTCGGAGAATCAAAGTAACTCGGGTTCGGTTTAAAGTTGATCAATGTACCGGTATTGCGTTTACCCACATTATCCTTGACCGTCAGCTTTTGGGTCTTCTTGCCATTTTTGAAAGACATATGGTGAAGCTTGCCTTCACGTTTGATATAAACCTCAAACTGTTCCGATAGTGCATTGACCACAGACACGCCAACACCGTGTAATCCGCCGGAGAATTTGTAGCTGTCTGAATTGAATTTTGCACCGGAGTGCAATTTTGTCAGGATTAGCTCCACACCAGACAATTTTTCTTTTCGATGAATATCCACTGGCATGCCACGACCATTGTCACCGACTGACATCGAACCGTCCTTGCGTAATGTCACTCGAATTTCAGTGGCAAACCCTTCCAGCGCTTCATCAACGCTGTTATCGATCACCTCCTGAGCCAGGTGATTTGGTCTGGTCGTATCCGTGTACATGCCGGGACGTTTTATAACAGGCTCGAGGCCTTCCAGGACTTCAATGGAATCAGCCCTATAGCTCTTACTCGCCATGACTTTCTACAGTAATTAATATGATTGCAACAGGCCTTTTATTTTTAGGGGCAGGATGGGTAAAGAAGTTTCGAGGTTAAGCGGAGTTACACCGCAATCGTTATTGGAAATTATAACCACAAGCACGACAAATTTCTCAGAATTATCCGTCAGAGAGATAATATTTCCGGACATTCCACTTGAATGACGAACCGGGGTTTACCGAATCATAACCTCATCAAGACTATGGCCGTGATCAAAGCAGAAGGTTAATAATTCACCGAAAAACCGATTTATTTGTGACTTCTCATCCGGCTGATACATCTGGTCGTTAGGCAGGGCGTAACGAAATTTGAAGTTCCGGTGACGCTCAAAACTGATCACCTCTGCAGACCGAATATCGTTGTACACTCTGACTTCTAGACGTGGCCATTTAACCCACGGGCTGTCTTCATCGCTCTCGACGGTGACTGTCAGCATCGTCGTATAAGGGCAACGACGATAAATTTTGATGGTCACGTTTGCCCCGTCAGAGGCCGTCCTAGACACAACGGCGGATGATTCAGAAGGGCGGCTGACAGGATCAATACCAAACTCCAGGCAGTCCTCTTCGTCAATCTGCGGAAACAGTCGACGCAAGCGAATGTAATTCGCATCACATTCCGCCATGTCAGCGACAAGATCTGGTACGTATCGGCGTTTCATCCCGACAGACTCATTTCCAAAAGTAACTTCAAAGTTTCAATTCCCCCGACGCGGGCCACCTGCAAGCAGCCTATGTGTTGTATTTTCAATACCAGCCTATCACACTGAGCAAAATCTTCACTCAAGTTCCTGTAGTATTTCCTTCTCGATTCGATCCAGCGAACCTTTGTTTTCCGTCATTACCTGCTTTGCCGCTGTTGACATCTTTTGACGAAGCAGATCGTCAGCCAGGAGTGTCTGCCATAGATCAGCCATCTGCCCCGCATTCGAAACAATCTGCATCGCCCCGGCACTGACGAACTGATCAGCGATATCATCAATATTTCTTCGGTACTCACCCATAAGAATCGGCGTACCCAGATTCGCCGGTTCCATTGGATTGTGTCCACCAACATCAACCAGGCTACCCCCCACAAACGCGATCTCTGCAACACCGTAGAAGTAAGTCAGCTCACCCATTGTATCTAACAGATAAACTGATGTTTCAATGGTACAGGGCAGGTTTTGACTATGCCGAATAACATTGAAACCCATTGATTGACAAACCTCATGAACACGATCAGCACGATGCGGGTGCCTGGGTGCAATAATCAATAAGTTCGAGGAATCTGCTTGGATGATTTTGTAGGCATGCAGTACCTCGCTCTCTTCGCCTTCGTGAGTACTTGCTGCCAGAAATACACGCCTGCCGACAAACTTATGCTGAAGCTCTGCAAGCCGGGCCGCCATATCATCAGGCAGGGTAATATCAAACTTTATACTGCCGGATACTGATAACTGGTTCTCTGAAACACCTATGTCCCTGAAACGTTGTCCCTGCTTTTGAGTCTGGGCAAATACTCTGGTGAGCTTTTCAACCATCGGTTTACTTAAGAAGGAGATCCTTTGATAGCCCCTTGCCGACTTTTCAGAGAGACGCCCATTCACCAGGTAAATCGGAACATTCATCAGCGCGGTGTAGTGAATGGTGTTCGGCCACAATTCTGTATCAATAATCACCAGTGCAAGGGGTCGGGCACGCACCAAAAACCTATTCACGGCACCCGGCAAATCATAGGGGGCATAATAATGTTCAACCTGATCGCCAAGCAGACTGTTGATGCGCTCCCGTCCCGTGGGAGTCATACTGGTGACAATCACCCTGTGACCCGCATTGATAAAACGTTTTATCAGAGGCACAGCGGCGATACTCTCCCCAGCTGATACCGCATGCACCCAAATGGGTGCTTTTTCTACCGACACAGTTTCACTCACCACAGCGTTATTTTTTGCCACCAAGCCAAACCGTTGCAATGGTGTCGCTCGATAAGCAGGTTCCCGAATCGAGCGCCAGCACAAACGCAACAGGATAAATGGCGTCACGCAATAAAACACCAGGCTGTAAACAATCCTTGTGAACATAATGAACTTTCATGTTTTCATACAGGAGTTGCTGCGGAGCATATAAGGATTCCGACTGCCAAACCAGTGAGCCAAAATTGATATACTCTGATTGTTACCGATTGTTACCGGCTTTATCTCAGATGATGAACTCTTTGAATGAGTAAACACACAACCCAAATCGCAATTATTGGCGGTGGCATCTGCGGGCTCTGGTTGCTGAACATCCTGCGTCAAAAGGGATACGACGCCTGGCTGTTTGAGAAAGATTCGCTGGGCGGCGTACAAACGCTGGCATCCCAGGGTATGATCCATGGCGGACTCAAGTACGCGCTTGGAGGATTCACCACTCCATCTTCTGAATCCATCGCCCAGATGCCTGAGGTCTGGCGATCCTGTCTGGCGGGTAGTGGTCCCATAGATTTATCCGGGCTTGACGTTCTGTCAGATGACTACTATCTGTTTTCTGACAATGCTCTGAGCTCAAAAGTGACGGCTTTTTTCGCCAGCAAATCCTTGCAGGGTCGAATTTCTGTGCTGGACAGAGCAGACTACCCCGGGGTTTTTCAAGCTGAGAAGTTCAAGGGTAAATTGTACCGGCTCGAAGACCTTGTTCTTGATACGCCACAACTGGTCAAAAAACTGTCGGACAAATATCAGGGTTATATATTTCAGGGAGCACCAGAAGTACTAACGGACGGTTCTGCGATTACCGGATTAGACTTCCCCGGAACAAATCAAACCATTGTCGCTGACCGATATATTCTTACCGCAGGCGCCGGAAACGAAGCGCTGATATCCGGTCTTCCCCGGCAGACCATTAGTATGCAGCAACGGCCATTGCAACAGGTCATGGTGCGAGGTGATCTGCCAAAACTATATGCCCACGCCGTCAGTCTCGCGTCGGCGAACAAGCCGCGTGTCACATTCACCTCACATGCAGTCAACGACAACAAGACCGTCTGGTACCTGGGTGGCAACCTGGCTGAACAGGGCGTTGGCGTGCCCGCTGACAAATTGATCGATATGGCCCGAAAAGAACTAAACCTTCTTCTACCATGGATCGATTTGGAGGATACCCAGTGGGCGACCCTTAACATCGATCGAGCCGAACCTGCCCAGGCGATGAAGAACAAGCCTGACTTCCCCTTTGTAAAGTCGGTGGCGAACTATACGGTCTGCTGGCCCACTAAACTCACGCTCACACCCATGCTCGGTGATGAGGTGCTGCAACAGCTGCCCATACAACCAAACAACAGCCAGTCAGCCTTACCGCAATTGCCACCACCACTCCAGGCAAGAACACCCTGGGAGATCGCCTTTGATTAATAATGACAGTTACCGTTCGTTGGGAAACACTTCCTTAAAGGTTTCACCCATTGGCCTGGGCACCGTGAAATTCGGCCGCACGACAGGCCTTCGTTATCCGACAGACTTTGATTTACCGGAAGAGAACTCACTTGCAGATCTGTTGTTCCTGGCAAAAGACCTGGGGATCAATTTTATTGATACAGCACCTGCTTATGGCATCTCTGAATCAAGACTTGGCAAGTTATTAAAACCCACCAGGGATCATTGGTGCCTTTGCACCAAGGTGGGTGAATATCACCAGGATGGGGTCTCACACTACGATTTTACTTCGAATTCAACCCGCAACAGTGTTGAGCTGAGTTTGCGAAGATTGCAGACCGATGTTCTGGACCTTGTCCTGGTACATTCTGACGGCAGCGATCAACATATCATCGAAGAAACGGATGTTTTACCAACGTTGGTCAAACTAAAAGAAGCCGGACTGATTAGATACATCGGTTTTTCTGGCAAGAACGTAACGGGTAGCCTGCTGGCATTGGAGCTGGTAGATGTGTTTATGATCGCCCTCAATGAGTCTGACCAGACTCAGGCAGAGCTTATTAAAGCAGCAACACGACACAACAAAGGGGTAGTTATTAAGAAGGCTTTTGATAGCGGTCATGCCAAAGACCCGGGCCGGTCTCTCAACTTTGCCGCTAATTTTCCCGGTGTGAGTAGCGTTATTGTAGGGACAATAAACCCCAGCCACTTGAGAGAGAATGTTGAATCTCTTTTTTCAACATAGAACTCTGATACCGGTGCTAGAGCTCCTTGATCTTCTGTGCCAGGGCAGTAGTTGATAACCCGTCTACCAATTGCAGCACCTTAACCTCTCCGCCATATTGCGTGACAATGTCTGAGCCAACCACCTTGTCAATCGTGTAGTCACCACCTTTCACCAGGACATCAGGCTTGATATGGCGCAACAGATCCTCGGGGGTATCGCCGCTGTACGAAACCACCCAATCCACCGCAGACAGTCCCGCCAACATTGTCACTCGCCGCACCAGACCATTGATGGGTCGCCCTTCACCCTTGAGCCGATAAACGCTGTCATCATCGTTAACCGCCACAATCAGGCGGTCCCCCTCTTTTTTTGCGTCGCTAAGGTAATCCACATGACCGGCGTGCAGAATATCAAAACAGCCGTTGGTAAAAACAATTTTCTCGTCGCGGTTCCTGGCCTCTTCCACCGCTATCAATAATTGCTCTTCCGACATGACACCCTGATTAAAGTTGTTGGCGCCTAATTCATTAGCAACTTCAAGTCGCAGCTCCGGACCGCTGATACTGACAGTACCCAGATGCCCAACCACGATGCCCGCCGCAATATTTGCCAGTCGAACGGCATCCAGGAGCGATTCCCCAGCCGCTAATCCTGCCGCTAACACGGCAATAACCGAATCCCCGGCACCGCTCACATCGTAGACTTCTCTATTTCGAGCAGGCAGATGCACCTCCTGCTGGCCTTTCACCACCAGGGTCATTCCGTCTGCCCCACGGGTAACCAACATGGATTCAACTCCCAGATTCGACATCATGGTCTGGCATTTTTGAACCATTTCTGCCTCTGACGACCAGGCGCCAGCTGCTGCTTGAAATTCAATCTGGTTGGGTTTGACGAGTGTCGCTCCGGCGTAAGAAGAAAAGTCCTTGAATTTAGGATCAACCAGGATGGGTTTGTCTTGCGCCCTAATGGTGTTTATAAAAGATTGCGGGTCAGACACAACACCCTTGTCGTAGTCCGATAAAATTACAACATCATTGTTCGCCAACCCATTTTTCAATTGAGAAGAAAAGTCCGCCGGGTTTAGCGCAACAAGCTTTTCGAAGTCAGCCCTTACCAGCTGTTGTTTGCGACTGACGATTCTAAGTTTGGTAATCGTCTGGTAGTTTTCCGGCTTGAGCAACAGGTCATCAATTCCAGCACTCTCAAGCTTGCTTTGTAGCGCCCGACCTGATTCATCATCACCTATCGCGCCGACCAGGCTGGCGCTGGCTCCAAGGGCCGCAATATTGAGCGCGACATTCGCAGCACCACCCAGTCGTTCTTCGATTTCCTCGATGTCAACGATCGGGATGGGAGCTTCTGCAGAGAGTCGATTCGTCGTTCCATGCCAATAGCGATCAAGCATCGCATCACCAATGGTGAGCACACGCGCTTTATCGAACCTTGGCAAACTCATAGGAACTCCATAAATAGTACTAGGGCGAATCATACCATAAGGCAAATTTCAGCCTTATGTACTTGCTCAGGTATGACCAACGAGTTAACAGCAGGGGACCTTTTCTCAGGGCAATTTTGTAAAGTCGATCAGCTTCAGCCCAGTCTTTACCAATAAAGCAGCTGCGAAACAGCGACAAGGCTCGCCGGGCAAGATATTGGTCTCGATAAACCATGAGATTTTCAGGGAGAATACCGGGATCAAATATGACATCAACCAGCTGCAGGCCTGCCTGTTTTACAAATCCAACCTGGTGACGAAGACTATCGTCATGTTTGTGGATTCGAACAAAGGGAACGTTCAGCGAGGCGCATTCATACAATGCCAGTGAATGAGCGAAAACCGGAATATCCTCCGTGGCTCGAAAGCTCTCCGGGTAGTGTATTTTTTCAAGTACGCGCCGATGGCTCACGGAGCTGCCATGGGACACTGTCAAATTACCGAACAGGTATTGTTTAAACCTGTCTTCATTGACAGCAGGCATAAGACTTACAGTGTGAATCCGCTCTGCGCCATCGGGCTGGACTGACACATGCCCACCCAGCAGGAAACTGACATCAGGGTTTTCGTCAAAATACGACCGGAGTCGCGGGAACAAATCAGCACACAATTCATCATCCGCATCCAGGAACAGGATATATTCCCCTTTCGCTAGCGCCATACCCCGATTTCTGGCAGCACCTGGACCTTGATTCTCTTGCCGGCTGTACAAAATGATGCGGGGGGAAACGTGCCATTAATGATTTTGCTACTGACTCAGTCTCGTCTGTGGATCCGTCATCAACGATAATAACCTCGAACCCTTCACCGGGTTGGTTAACAACGGACTCCACCGCGCGAGTAAGCAGCATGGCATAGTTATACACGGGGATTACAACGCTAATCTGGGTCATGACCTGCCATTGCAACATCAGTCGATTCAACAAGCTGATTCAATCCCGGTAGCTGCCACAGCGCTTCGCTGAATTTCTTATAACTATAGTTGGCCAGCACTCGTTGATAACCGGCCTCACCCAATCGTTGCCGTTCATTTTCTGGCTGGTTTATCAGATGTTCCATCTTCGCACTCAGGTCATTGCTGTCTCCACTTTCAAACTGCACTCCCGTGCCCGCCAGTACTTCACTGGGTCCTGGTGCATTACTGGAAATTACCGGTACTTTGCCTAGCATGGCTTCCAATAACACGATACCAAATGCCTCCTCATTGCCTGATGACAGGACGAAAATATCCAATGCCTTCACCAGGCGTTGAGCATTCTCATGGTGCCCTGCAAATACCACCCGGTCTTGTATGCCCAGGGTTTCAGCCAGGGATTGCAGGGCTTTTCTTCTGGGTCCGTCACCAATGAGCAACAGCCTGGCCTGGGGCTCGTGCAATTCTGCAAAAGCCTGGATCAGTACCTCATAGTTCTTTTTCGAAACCAGCCGACCGATGCTTCCTACAACAAACTCCTTATCCGCAAGGCCCAGTTGCTGTCTCGCCCGGGTCCTGTTCAGAAGTGACTGTTCTTGCTTCACATCAATGGCATTGGGCAGAGCATACAATCTGTGCTGTTGTCCCAGGGAGGGGCAATCACCTGCAATATCCTGGACGACAGAATCCGAGACCCCGGCCAGCAGGATGTTTTTCTGGCCCAGGATCAGCAGTAGTTTTCGACTGAAGCGCCTGAATACACCATGCTCATGTGCGACGCCAATGATGATCGGGGTGGTAAAAAAACGCCCCAGTACACCAGCAATATAGATGGACTTGTAACGATGGGCGACAACGATATCGATAGGACTTTCCCTCAAAATCCTCGCCATCCGCAGAATAGACTGGAGTTTGATACCCCTTAAGGTTCTTTTGTCTTGTTCAAGAAACCGGACTTCGTCACCACCCACGGCTTCAACCACATCAAGACGTGCTTCGCCCTTTAAAAAAACAGTAGTGATCCTGTGCCCAGCGAACGCACAAGCATACTGATTACATACCTTTACAAAAGGTCCACTGTATCCATGGCTGATCTGCAGGACATGTAAACGCTTCAAAAGGACTCCCTGCTACACCAATAAGCCTTTTTTAAAAAGATGTTGAACCGGCGAAACCTTTCCAGCGGAGGACCTTTTCAAGAGGCGCGTTGGTTTGAAGAAACCTAGCCTTGCGAGAGCTTTGATAACAATCCTTCGAATCGGCTTTCCAGTTCCGGGTGACCCTCCCAGTTCTGCATAAACCGTTCCAGGTCTTTTTCAAACGCCCGATCGAAGCTTTCTCTGCTCTTATGTTGCCTCATCGCATCAAGATCGATAATTATTGGACCTTCTTCAGCCATCAAAAAATTGGTCGCTTTCATATCTCCATGGGAAATTTTGCTCTCCGATAAATTGCTTAACAGCAATACCAACGCTTCAAGTTCACCATTGGGACATGTTGTCTTCCCTAAAAAGTCCAGCACATCGGGACCTTCGATATACTCGGTAATAAAATAAGCCGAGCTTCGTATCGGACCCAGGCGATTTTCGAGCATCGCGATGGGTCGCAATGATCTAATTCCGAGGAACTCCATATGAAATGCATTGGACCAGGACAACCACGCCCGGCTTTTTTGAAATGCCCTCAGCAATCCATGCCATGGGTTCTTAATGTTGTACCTCTTGACGACGAGTGTTCTACCGGAGACTTTGACCCGGGTGACCGTCGCCGAATTTCCATCCTTGAGCACCAACCCGTTCGCCATGAACTTATCAGGGTCCTTTAGCAGCGCAGCAAGATCATCGTTGTAAGCGGATCGCTCACATACCATGAATCGGCTGAGGCTCGACTGGCAGACAAAACGCGTACAGTCACGAAAGGCCTTGTCCAAATAGTGCTTTTTGCGCGCTTCACGGCTGAGGGTTACTTTCTCATGCAAGGAGATGACTCTGTCGGGGTCGGCACTCCAGCCACGAACCGTTTCATAGGCTGGGAAAACGATCTGCACGAATTCATCGAATTTCGGGAAAAACTGGGCGAAAAACCAGCTCAGGTTTTTCAGGCTCAGGTCTTCCCTGAGCGGCGGGACTGAATCACGAACAATGCCTCCACCGTCAATGGTGTAAATCTTGTTTTTACTCATCAAGAAATTTGCGAGATGAATATCGGTCTGAACCACACCCTGATTATGCAATTGAGCAATAATAATCATTGCCCGTGTTAATACATCAACGCGCTCATAATCTTCAGTCGCTCTATCCCACCTGTCCTGCAAGCTCAGGGAATTGTCAATGTACTGAAATGCCAGCATTTGCCCGGGACCATCGACAAGTTCAGCCTGCCAAAGCAAACGCGGCGTTCTAACACCGGCATCAATCATATGACTGACGCCAAAACGTTCCTGAGCTGCATATCGGTTGGCAGTTCTGCCAAGGAAGGTTTTTACGAGAATTCGCTGACCATCACAGTCTGCCATTGCCACAATCCGTTTACCCGGCAACAAACGCTCTATTTTCAAGAATTTAACGATGCTTTCGCGATCGTCGGATTGGCGTACACGCAACTCAAACGGCACTTGTACATCACGCTGAGCTCTAATCAATGTGTGTGAATCTAGAATCGTCACTAATACCCCTTCCTTTATACAGCCTTGACGTCGATTTTCCTTTTCGCGCCACTGTGCAGCTTACCTCAATGCTCTTCTCACTCCCATATTACGTAACGGGACGGGGATTATATAGAATTCTTAATTCTTTGCATATTCGCCCAGATTACATCCAGGTCAACAGATGCAACTCCATGATCCTGCACATATAGTTTTCGGGCCCTTTTCAAAACTTGGACCCAGAATTCGTTGTGTTTGGACAATGTCTCGCGAACAGATATGCCGGAGTAGGTTTGCATAAAGCGCAAGAGATCTGTTCGAGTCAAACCAGCATCAATCCCGGAAAACAACAGACCGCCGATATCCTTCTCTCGCCAACGTTGGGGGGTACGTTTGCGAATCTGGGCCCGATGCAGATCAATGAGGAAAACTTGTGGTTCTTCCGCCCTTTCATCGCCAAAATAGTCCATCGCAAAAAGAAAATGGCAGATATAGAAATCCCGGTGATTGATACCATGGTCGTGCATAATGCGGGCAATATCTGCGATCTTGAAGATTATTTTTCGTCGTAAACTCCATTTCACATTGCCGTCCAGGACCAGATCTTCAAGGCTTTTGGTGTTCTCGAGGGCCTGGGTAACGATGCATGATCGTATTTTTGCCGGGTTTGTACCTTCACTGACGTAGGCCATCGGCGTCATGGTGTCGACACCTAACTCCTGAAGTTTGTGAATCGCCCGTAGCTCATTTTCCGCACCCAGTACAGGTGCACGCAGCTGTACCAGGTTTTTGACTATCTCACCCCATCCAACACCATAGTGCAGCTTTACAAAGTATCGTTTCGAGCCGACTTCAAACCTCAATGTTCGCCGGGTCTTAACCTCCCGAAACACCTCGCCTTGCAATTTTGCAGCATCTTCAAAGAGATTCTCTTCCCGCAATGTTCCTGACAATTCCGGACTTACAAACCTCATGACTTATCCAATGGCATCGGCGATCACATCAGCCGCACGATCAGGCATGTTGTATATATCAGCATACTTGCCAAAATTTACGCCATTTTGTTGCCAGCTTGATTTTTCGTCCGACAACAACATTTCCAACAGCAGATCATCAAACATCGACTGTTGGTAAGGAGAAATAACAAGCTTACCCGCTCGCGCCTCTTTAACGTAATGTGCATAGCCGCATACATCAGTTGCCAGCACAGGTAAACCAGCAACCATCGCTTCCAGTAATGTGGTCCCCGTATTTTCGGTATAGGCAGGGTGAACAAGCAGGTCAGCAGCAAGCAGGAATCTTGGAATGTCGTCCCTGCCTTCACTCAGTATGATCACACGACTCTGCAGCCCCAGCTTTTTCGCCATACGCAGAAATACCTTGGGATTATCCTGCCCAACGGCGATCAACGTTGTTTTATTACGCACTTTGTCAGGCAGACTACTCATCCCCAGCAAAATTCTGTCCAGGCCTTTGGTGACGAATCCCGAACCAACCATCAGCAGTAGATAGTCGTCCGCTCCGATTTGAAATTCGGCCCTCAGAGATTGTTCGATACGATCGCTATTTTCAGGTGCCATGCGGTCCGGTGAAATGCCGGGGGGTAGTACGTGGAATCGATTCGTCGGGGTCAGGTAATGTTTTTGAAACAATGGTATCTGCAATTCTGCAATCATGAGAATTTTGGTCTCGGCTTCTACCTTAAACACCGCTTTTTCAAACGTTGAAAAATGCTTGTAACGAGAAATCAGTCGGTACAGGTAGCCTCTCTGTGTTTGGGCCTTCTCCAGATAACACGCATCGGCAGCATAGTATATGTCGAGACCCGGCATTTTATTGAATCCGATCACGCCTTTGACGGGATCTGACCGCAGGTGTTCTGCAACCCATGCAGCATATTTTTCATTTTTCTTATGATTAGTGAATGCTCTGATAGGTACCAGTACCACATCGAAGTCGTTGGGGCATTCTCCCTGCCACGAGAGTGTGTAAACCCGAATCTGATAACCACGCTCACGGCATTTTTCAGCGATGCGAACGAAATCCCTTTGCAGTCCTCCAAAGGGAAAGTAATTAAACAAGCAAAAAGCAAGTACACCCCTTGACTGAGCCATGTCGCCTTCAACCACGCCAACAGTTTCGATAACCCGCACTGCTTCCCTGGCAAGAGAGTAGATATCCGCAGAGCCAGAAAATCGCCGACCATTCTCGCGCCACTCTTGGCGTCGGTCTGCCAGTAGTAATCGGAGCAGCTTCTCGTTGAGTTGTTCCTGCCGAAAAGGACTCGGTACCAGTTCACCGACATCTGCTTCTTCGACGTAGTGTCCGTAACCACATACATCAGTTGCCAGTACAGGCAGTCCTGCAACAATCGCCTCAAGCAGCACGATACCTGCATTTTCATCGAGGGCAGGGTGTAGGAGTAAATCTGCGGCCAACATCAGTTCGGATACATCGTCCCTGCCTGACATAAAGACAATTCTATCCATGATTCTCAGTGTTCCTGCCTGGCGTCTGAAGGCACTTTCGTTATCTTCACCGGCGATGTAAAGGCGTGTGTTGTTCACGACTTCTTTCGGCAACGACTTGATGGCGTAAATAGCCCGTCTCAATCCCTTCTTGATGAAACCCGAACCCACCATAAGCACCATATGTTCATCGTTGGGAATAAGTAGTTCTTTACGCTTTTCGTTTCTGATTTCCAGGAAATTAGCCGGGGCTATCCTGTCCCGAGATATGCCAGGGGGCAGAAAGTGCAGACGCTTGTTCGGGGTGTCGTAATACTGCTTGAAAAACGGCTCCTGGATCTTTGAAATCATTAAAATTTCAACTTCACTATCTACGCTAAACACAGCCTTTTCATACTCGGCAAAATGTTTGTACCGCGGCAGCAGGCGGTAAGCCCAAACACGTTGGGAGCGAGCCTTTTTTTCATAGCAGGAGTCCGCCGCAAAATACACATCGAGACCGGGCATTTTATTGATACCCACGACACAATCTACGGGACTCTGGGTGATTGAATCTGCGACCCACCGGCTGTATTTCTCGTATCGGGTGTGATTCGTAATAGCTGTCACGGGAACAATGATGACGTCGAAACCTGCAGGTATATCTCCGGACCAGCTGAGTGTGTAAACGCGGATCTGATGTCCACGTTGCTGGCAATCCTGTGCAATGCGGAGGAAATCCCTTTGCAGTCCGCCATAAGGAAAATACTTATAAAGACAAAACGCCAGTTTCAAAATGTGCCGTCTTTTGCCGCTATTACCCGCGATAATCTCTCAAATACCATATCTGCTGTAATGTCCCGGTAGCAAGGTGGATAGATACTACTGCAATCATCCGATTTCTGAAACTTGCACTCCCTTTTAAGGCATGGAATGCAAGGTAAGTTATCACTAACTACAATTTCCTGCCTGGAACCGTATGGGCCGGTCAACAACGGATCTGTCGAGCCATAGATACCAATCATGGGTATGTTCATCGCAACCGCCAGGTGGCCAAGACCGGTATCGACGGCCACCACCCCGGTGCAAGATGAGATTTCCTGAATTAACCCGCCGAGGGAAACCGACGCCAGCACCTTCAGCACATTCCCGCCATCGGTGGCTTCTTTATTGCTGTCCCGGACTGAATCGGCGATGCGTCTGGCCCTTTGTTCTTCTATTGGGCTCCCCTGGGGTAACAGCACATCAAATCCATTATCAACTGCCTTTTTAGCCAGTTCGCACCACCGAGCCTCTGGCCAGTGCTTGGAAGGCCAGGTCGTGCCATGGAGAAACAGCAGACGGCGGTTTTTCCGGGATGCTCGAGTATTAACGCCGTAGTTCAGTGGCAGGTTCGCAACGCCGTAATCGAATACCTGCGCGAATAGATCCCGTATCCTCTCTACTGCATGCCGCCCGCGACTAACCTGATAGCGGTTGCTGTACAACAAGCTGGCGAGAGGTTCACGGGCAGAACTTCTGTCCAGACCATGGGACATTCCATTGGCGATTTTTGCGACCAGGGCACTTTTCATCAACCCCTGGGCATCGACAATCACATCGTAGTTGTTTGATTTCAATCGCCGGTAAAAGTCAGCCATTTCCTTTCTGCTGGATCGCAACGCTGACCGCCAGCGACGTTGGGCGATCGGGATAACCTGATTGATGCCGGGATGCAGCGCGGCTATGTCGACAAACGACTCCTCGACAACCCAATCAATCTCCACTTCAGGCAGTGATTTCGTTAAGTCGGTAACGGCCGGCAAGGTGTGAACAACATCCCCCATGGAAGACATTTTGACAATCAGGACTTTCACCGGGAACTAGTTTCCAACAACGGAATGAGTTCTTCGGGTAGCAATTTATTCAGACAATCCTTGTGCTTAAGGGGGCAGGTTCGTTTAAAGCATGGGCTGCAGGGAAGATCCAGGGAAACAATCTCGAGCTTGTCGGTTAATGGCGGGGTAAATCCCGGTGAAGTTGAGCCGTAGATCACTGCCACTGAACAATCCACCGCTGACGCGATATGCATGAGGCCCGAGTCGTTGGAAACTACCAGCCGACAACAACTGAGCAGATCCACCGCTTCCAGCAGGCTCGTTTTTCCCGTCAGGTCGATAACATCCCCAAGATTGTCCAGCCTCATCAGCGCTTTTAGTTGCTGGGCAGTTAACTGATCCCCGGGGCCACCGAAGATCCATACCTGCATGCCACGTTCGACTGCATCGTCCGCCAGCCTGGCGTAGTGCTGTTCCGGCCATTTTTTTGCATCACCGAATTCTGCGCCGGGACAAATGCCCAGAATCGGTTTATCCGACTGCAAGCCCAGCTTTTCTCGCAAAGCCTGCTTGCTGCCTTCGTTAATCATCAGTTTTGGGTATTGAAGTTCTGGCAGAGGTTGTCCGTTTTCAACCCCAAGAATTGCAAAGCGATCAATCATCCGGGGCAAGGCTCGTCTGTTTAGCAACCTCATGTCGTTGAGCAGAAAATACCGGTACTCTCCCCTGAAACCGGTACGCACCGGGATATCCGCACTAAACGGCACCAGTGCTGATTTCAGGGAGTTTGGCAATATAATGGCTTGTTGATATTGATTCTTTTTCAGCTCCCTGCCGAACGCCAGGCGCCTGCCAATTTGTAGCTCACCATGCTGAAATTCAAATCGAATACCCTTCGAAACCTCCGGCATACGTGAAACCAGAGACAATGTTGCCGGAGGTGCTAACACGTCTATTTCACAATGCGGATGCTTCTCCCGTAACACCTTGTATAGTGTCTGGGCCATAACCATGTCGCCAACCCAGGCAGGGCTAACCACAAGTATTCGATCTGACATCCCGCTCCCGCAAATTCCTGGTTGTGAACCAAATTATCTTACAGCTGTGGACCACTCCGGATATTCCTTGCGCCTTGCCATCACCTGATCAAAGTACATACTCTGCAACTTTTCTGTGATTGGGCCTCTGCCGTGGTTGCCGATCGCTCGACCATCCAGTTCCCGAATTGGCAGCACTTCAGCGGCGGTACCGGTAAAAAATGCTTCATCAGCAACGTAGACTTCATCCCGGGTGATGCGTCGCTCTTTGATCTCGATGCCGAGTTCCTCGGCAAACCAAAAAATAGTGTCCCGGGTGATCCCTTCAAGACAGGAAGTTAGCTCAGGGGTTACCAGTTTGCCATTTTGCACCAGAAAGATGTTTTCCCCGCTGCCTTCGGCCACATATCCCTCGTTGTCCAGCAAAAGCGCTTCCTCACAGCCACTTTCCAGGGCTTCTCTTAAAGCGAGCATGGAATTGATATAGTTTCCGTTAGCCTTGGCCTTGCACATGGTTATGTTCACATGATGACGTGTATAGGAGGATGTTCTTACCTTGATCCCATCGACGCGTGCCTCCTCAGTCATGTAAATAGGCCATTCCCAGGCTGCAATAATACAGTGAGACTTCAAACCTTCTGCACGCAAACCCATACCCTCGGAGCCGTAAAAGCACATGGGTCGTAGGTAGGCTTCTTTTAGATTGTTCTCACGAACAACCATGCGTTGCGCCTCGCTCACTTCCTCTTTCGTGAACGGCATGTCGAAGTTAAGTATGTGTGCCGAGCGAAACAAACGATCAGTGTGGTCGTGTAAACGGAAGATGATAGGTCCCTTATCTGTGGCATAGGCGCGAACCCCTTCAAACACGCCCAACCCATAGTGTAAGGTATGGGTAAGGACATGTACTTTTGCCTCCCTCCAGGGGACCAATTCACCATCAAACCAGATAACACCATCCCTATCTGCCAGTGATTCAGACATACGTCAAATACCTTTAATAAATTTCAGACGCGCCATTCTACACGCTCTTGTGGGCTTGCAGTGATTAGTTTAGCGCGGTAAAACTTCAGCCAAGGATCCGCTTCCAGATCTCCACAACCTGCTGCCGATAGCTGGTCAACTTTTCATCGGGTACGACAGCGCCACCCAGCCAGGTGTAGTGAACGGTGGAACGAAAAGCAACGTAAGCTTCCTGAAGGGTGGAAGCCTCGACAGCTTGCAACAAACCTATTGTCTCAAGGGATTCGATCAAACGTATCTTGTCGGTCCATCTTGCTAACGCCGGATATCGATGGCTGTTCGCCAATACAAGAAATTGCACCAGAAACTCGATATCCACGATGGCACCCGTGCCGTGTTTGAGATCTTCGGATTCCACATGGCTGCGTATTTTTGTGCGCATTTCTTTCACATCATGCATAAGCTCTGCCTCATCCCTTTCCTTGCAGAGAATGTGTGAACGAATACCATTGAATCTTTCTTCGTAGCTCATATCACCTGCCACGTATCGCGCCCTGACCAGAGCCTGGTGTTCCCAGGTCCACGCTTCCTGCTCCAGGTACCTTTCGTAGCCATTGAATGTGCCAATGAGCGCTCCTTTGTTGCCATCGGGGCGTAATCGCAGATCCACTTCATAGAGGATTCCAAATCGCGTGTAACTGGACAATATGTGGACGATTCTTTGACCCAGACGCGAAAAGAACATCGTATTTACTATCTTCTTCGCCCCGTTGGTTTCTCCGTGGATATCTGCATCGTGCAAAAAAACCACGTCCAGGTCTGAACCGTATGCCAACTCAAACCCACCCAGCTTGCCGTAAGCGACCACGGCAAAACATCTGCCTTGTGACTCTCCCGACCGATCGCAAGGTTCGCCGTGGCGATCTACCAGATGATCGAACGCCAGCTCGCTGACTTTACTGACAATAACTTCGGCAATCGCCGTTAGGCCATCTGAGGCAATCATGGTCGTGCTAATGTTCAACAATTCAGACACGGCCACCCTAAGCACCATTGCATGCTTGAACTGTCGCAAAGAGTCCATTTGTGCCTCGAGATCGTCCCGGTCAATTTGCGCCAGCATCTCTTCAAGCACATCCCGAAGCGAATCAGGATCAATTCGTTGGCGGGTGTTTCTGTCCGTGAGTTCATACAAAAGAATTGGATGCTGACTAATCTGTTCCGCCACCCAGGCACTTGAGCCACAAACATGGACCAATCGATTTGTGGCATCCGTGTTTTCAAGCAGAAACGCCAGGTAAGTGCTGCGCCGTACAATGTTGCTAACAATTGGCACCAACCGACGCAACGTCTCTGCCGGTTCTGATTCCCCCGCACTCAGTCTAAGCAGCACTGGAATCAGACGCTGAATTCTGTCAACTGCAACCTGCTGGACGTCATTCAGGCTGTCGCGAAAATCTACCAACAGTTGCGCAACATCCTGGCACTGATCATGGCTTGTACCAAAACCATGGTCGGCTAACTGCGAAAGGGATTCGCTCGATGTTGGATCCTGCCAGAGTGATACCCAGCGCTGTTGAGTTCCGCCCTCTGGATCCAATTCTGAGGTATTGGAACCCATCACCTTCGAGAAACAGGCGGTTACCTGATCGCGATAATCAGCCAGGGTCGTCAGGTAGTCGGGGTAGGATTCAAACCCCATTGCAGCGGCCAGGCGTTGCTGCGACAGTTCTCCAACAGGTAAGCGTTGACTCTGCCTGTCCTTTTCGGCTTGAATCACATGCTCGCTGTTACGAAGGAATATATAGGCCTGACGCAACACATGCGTGTCGCTGTAAGGTAAGTAGCCATCTTGTTCCAGCTTCGTTAACGCTTCCAGCAGGCGACGTTCCTGTAGAAAAGGTTTTTTTCCACCCCAGACGAGTTGTTGTGCCTGAACAATAAATTCAACTTCTCGAATACCTCCAGCACCAAGCTTGATATCATTGTGCAATTTTTTTCGCTCAACCTCACTATTGATCAGCTGCTTCATTTCCCGCAGCGCCTCAATCGCACCATAGTCAAGGTGCTTGCGATAAACAAAAGGTCGCAACCAGACAAGAAAGTCCCTGCCGAGGCCAAGATCGCCTGCCGCCGCGCGGGCTTTAACAAAGGCATATCTCTCCCAATCGCGGCCCTGTTCGATAAAGTATTTCTCCATCGAGGCTCGATTCAAAATCAATGCTCCGCTCTCGCCATAGGGCCGCAGGCGCATATCTACCCTAAAGACAAACCCGGTTGCCAGCACCGTATCAAGGCTCTTAATAATCTGGCGTGACGTTCGAATAAAAAATTCCTGGTTACTTAAACCCGAATCACCATCCACCGTGCCAGATTCATCGTAGAAAAAGACCAGGTCGACGTCGGAGGACACATTGAGCTCGTTCGCCCCTAGCTTTCCGAGAGCGAGAACACACATCTGCTGGGGTTTTCCTGAATGGCCGATGGGCCGCCCATGACGCAGAACATTCTTTTCGTAATGAAATTCCAGGGCGGTCTGGATACATACATCGGCCAGATTCGAGAGGTCACGGGTGGTTTCGACCAGATCGGCTCTACGAGTCAGATCACGAAATACAATCCGTGCCATCTCGCGGGTCCTTAGCCAGCGAAGCGCCTCGTCGACTAATTTGATATTGATGGGTTGAGCGCTGGTACCCTCCTCTGCATAGATCCGTGACATCAGTAGTTGCGCGACCTCATCGCCATCATAACCGCGAAATAAATCGCCACTGGCAACCAGTTCTTTAAAGTGATCGTTAGAGAGTGTCTGAAAAAGAAAATCACTAAGACTGCATGCCCTGGCAAGCTCATCAAGTTCAACGGGCGCAAGCTCAAAAGAGGGTTCGAGTCGGGTGACTATTTCACGCTGGAGTTTCTTCAGAGCAGACATCACAATTCCTGCTGTCTTGTAGCCCTTTTGAGTAGATCAGGGGGTTGGATCACGAGTTTGCGGTCACTCTACACCAGAGAAGGGCGCCACACGCAGTACTTCGCTAATAGTTGTCTTTCCACTGGCTATTTTCAAGGCCCCACTGAGCCGCAGTGTTTTCATCCCATCCTTCATTGCGTGAACACGCAATTTACCGATCTCCGTCGTCTCCGTTATTAATCTCTTCACATTGTCGTTTAAGGGCAGCAATTCATAGATACCCTCGCGACCCTTGTAGCCGGTATCCCTGCAATCGAGGCAACCCACTGGCTTGTACATTCTCCCGGGCATTTTCATTTTCCAGGGTGTTGTCAACGTCGCCCAGCCCTCTGCATCACCTTCGATCAACGTTTTACATTCCGGGCACAGAGTTCGGACCAGGCGTTGCGCCATAATTCCCAGCACCGTCGCTTTGATCAGGTAAGGCGCAACACCTAACTCCAGTAGCCGGGTCACCGCCGAGGGAGCATCGTTTGTGTGTAATGTTGAAATTACCAGGTGACCCGTTAACGCCGCCTGGATGGCCATTTCCGCTGTTTCAAGATCACGAATCTCACCCACCATGATAATGTCAGGGTCTTGCCGCAGCAATGCCCTGACGCCATCTGCAAACTGCAGATCGATATTATGCTGGACCTGCATCTGGTTAAACGCAGGTTCAACCATTTCGATTGGGTCTTCGATGGTGCAAACATTCACATCTTCCGTGGACAGGTGTTTCAGGCTGGAATAAAGCGTCGTCGTCTTTCCTGAGCCTGTCGGTCCTGTGACCAACACAATCCCACTTGGATTTCTTACCATCGATTCCCAGCGATCAAAGTCTTCGTTGGCAAGCCCCAGTTGTGCAAACGTCTTCAGCAGGATATCCGGGTCGAAAATCCGCATGACCATCTTCTCACCGAACGCCGTCGGCAGCGTTGACAATCGAAGTTCAATCTCATGCGCCTGCTGGGTCTTGGTTTTTAGTCGCCCATCCTGGGGGCGCCTCTTTTCCGCCACGTCCATACGCCCAAGGGTCTTGATTCTGCTAATCACAGCTGTCATCACAGGTGATGGCAATTCATAAACCAGGTGTAATACACCGTCGATTCGAAATCGTACCCGGCCCTTCTCTCTTCTTGGCTCAAGGTGAATATCACTGGCTCGCTGCGTGAATGCATACTGCAACAACCAATCCACAATATTAACGATATGGGCGTCGTTGGCTTCCATGGCATCGACCTGGCCAAGCTCCAGCATTTGCTCCAGATTCGAAAGCGAACTCCCATTGATTCCCTGGGCGTTAGCCTGACTCACTGACCGCGCCATGGTGTAAAATTCAGTGGTGTACTGGCGAATATCAGCTGGATTTGAAATCACCCGGGTAAGCACTTTACCTGGTTGGGATTGCATGATGGTTGCTTCCCAACCCGATACGTCAGGTTCTGCACTCGTGATGACAACTTCATCGTCTTTCACTTCGATGGCGAGCAGTTTGTGTCGCTTGGCAAACTCGTGAGACATCACCTTGGTCACGATCTGGGCATCGATTTTGAGCGGGTCGATTCGCCGATAGGGTTGATCAGATTTTTTACAAAGCCACAGTGTCAGGGCTTCTAAATCCAGAGCTTGCTTTGGATTCAATAGATCCAGATGTAGTTCCTCGGCAATCAGTTCCAGAGGATGCCAGTTGATTTGTTCCTTGGTTCGAATCTTAAGCGCCAGAGAATCTGCATCCTCTGTTGACAAACGACCATCTGCGATAAGATCGTTGATCACTGATCGAAAACTAAGTGTAATATCCGGTTTTTTCGAGCTGACTTCTTGGGAACTCACGCTGACCGACTGTCCTTTCTGGTAAGGCTGACTAGCCCCGATAGCGCCAAGCTTACACCCTTTTTATCCTCAAATTGATACACTGCTCACAACCCCAGCAGATATATCCCCAAATGCTATGAAAATTGCACCTGACCTGGCCGAAATGGTGACTTCACTGACAGCGACAGCCTCCGTGAGCAGCACATTGCCAGAGTATGACCAAAGCAACCTGGATGTCGTTCATCTGCTGGCAAACTGGCTCCAACCCATGGGATTTAGCGTCAAGATCAAGCCCATTCCACAGCATCCTGGCAAAGCCAATCTCATCGCGACACTGCTCCCCAGCAATGGCAACAACACTGGTGGACTCCTGTTATCAGGACATACGGACACCGTACCTTTTGATGCACATCTCTGGGATTCAGATCCATTTAAGCTTCTACAGCAAAATAACCGCTGGTATGGTCTGGGAGTCTGCGATATGAAGAGCTTTCTAGCCTTATGTATTGCTGCAGCAGAACCCTATGTCGATGCCAAATTGAGCCATCCGCTGACCATTCTTGGTACAGCGGATGAGGAGTCGTCAATGTCCGGCGCGCGTGACATTAACGCCGCCGACCTGAGCAACCCGGAGTATGCCTTGATTGGTGAGCCCACAAACCTGACCCCGGTTAGTCGCCACAAAGGAATTATGATGCTGGCGCTGAAGATTACGGGGCAGTCCGGTCATTCCTCCAATCCGGAATTAGGTGCCAATGCCCTTGACGCGACGGGGCTGGTGATTGAAGAACTTGGCAAGATTCGAGATTCATTGTCTCAACGGTACATCGATACCAGCTTTGACATCCCGACACCAACGTTGAACCTGGGATGTATCCACGGTGGTGACAACCCGAATCGAATTTGCGACCACGTTGAACTCTCGTTTGATCTACGCGTGTTGCCTGGCATGAACCACAATGCCGTGATGGACGAGATCCAGGAGCGCATCCAGCCCCGCTTGACAGATCAGGGTCTTGAGTTTGGCCTGCGTCTGCTTCACCCCGCACTGGCACCATTCCAAAGTTCCGGGGTTGAGCTGCTCGAAACCATACAACAAACCACCGGGCATAAGCCCGGCTCCGTTGCTTTTGCGACTGAAGCGCCATTTCTTGAAGATCTCGGGATTCAAACCATTGTCATGGGCCCAGGGTCCATCGACCAGGCTCACCAGCCCAACGAATTCCTGGAACTGGCACAACTCGAGCCAACAATTGATATAATCCGCGCCCTCATTGACAGGTACTGCTGTTCTTAAGCAAGCGAACAAAGCATGAACGACAATCACCAACATGTGAAATGGTTCAGGGATTCTACTCCCTATATTAATGCCCACAGAGGCAAAACCTTTGTGTTGTACATCAGTGGCGAGTCCATTCAACACGAGAACTTTGACAACATTGTTGCAGACATCGTCCTGCTGAATTCACTCGGCGTCCGGCTCGTGCTCGTTCACGGAGCCAAACCACAAATAGATGAACATCTCACCCAGAACGGGGCGAAAAGTGAAACCGTCGCCGGTGTTCGCATCACGACACCGACGGTACTGCCTTGCGTTCAACAAGTGGTCGGAAAGATCAGGATTGATCTTGAAGCCGCACTATCCAAAGGCATCGTAAACGCACCACAAACCGGTACAGAGATTGTCGTGAACTCAGGCAACTATATTAAGGCGAAACCGCTGGGCATCAACAACGGAGTCGATTTCCACAATACCGGTTCAGTGCGCAAGGTTAATGCTGAAGCAATTCACAAACAATTGGATCAAGGTGCGATAGTGGTGGTCTCGCCAACGGGGTTCTCACCCTCTGGTGAGATCTTCAATATTAATTCTGCCGAGGTTGCCGGGGCAGTGGCCAGTGCGGTACTGGCAGATAAATTCATCCTGTTCACGCCAGATAAAGGTGTCTATGACGAGAATAATAAGCTCCTCAACGAGTTGCAGGTCAACGATATCGATGAAGCTAAGCTGGCACCCTACCAACTGCTCCGCTTCGCGCGCCAGGCTTGTCTCAAAGGAGTTGCGCGTTGCCACATGATCAGTTTTGTGCAGGATGGCGCATTGCTTGAAGAGTTATTTACCCGCGACGGAGCTGGAACACAGATCACACGGTTCAGTTATGAACAGATTCGCATGGCCTCTGCCGATGATGTCGGCGGCATTATCGAACTGATCCAACCATTGGAAGCCGAAGGTGTTCTCGTCAAACGTTCGCGAGAACTCATAGAGTCAGAAATTAGTCAATTTACAGTCATTGAAAGGGACGGCATGATTGTCAGTTGCGCTGCCCTGTATCCGTACGGAGAACAAGGCGAATTGGCGTGCCTCGCCACCCACGTTGAGTACCGGGACAACAGCCGAGGAGAGACAATACTCAGGCATATCGAGCAAAATGCTCGTGAACTGAAACTAACCGGCATTTTTGTGCTGACCACCAATACCGCGCACTGGTTCAAGGAGCGAGGATTCGTCGAGGCATCGCCCGATGAGCTTCCGGAATCGAGGCAGTCACTCTACAATTACCAGCGAAATTCAAAGTTGTTCGTAAAATCGCTCATTTAGACCTTTGGAACCTCTGATTAAGTAGATATTTTCGTCATGGCAAAGAAGGGATGACTGGAGAAAAGTTGTTAACAGACTGTAAATTAATCAGAGCTTAATGGCACTTACTTAACGCCACAACGCGGATTATTCACGATATGCCTTAAGTCAGAGGTTCCTTAGTCGACGGAGTAGCAAGATGCCCAGATACAGATCAAAAACCTCCACCCATGGCCGTAACATGGCTGGTGCCCGCGCTTTGTGGCGCGCAACCGGGATGCAGGACGACGATTTCAACAAACCAATTATTGCCATCGCCAACTCTTTTACACAGTTCGTACCCGGCCATGTACATCTTCAGAATCTGGGCCAGTTGGTCGCCCGCGAGATAGAAAAATCCGGTGGTGTTGCCAAGGAATTCAACACGATCGCGGTGGATGATGGCATTGCGATGGGTCACGATGGCATGCTTTACAGTCTGCCCTCGAGGGATATTATTTCAGACTCGATCGAGTATATGGTTAACGCACACTGTGCTGATGCGCTCGTCTGTATCTCAAACTGCGACAAGATTACACCGGGAATGTTAAACGCGACGTTACGCTTGAATATCCCCACGATTTTTGTATCCGGCGGACCCATGGAAGCCGGGCGAACCAAACTTGCTAATCACAATACCAACCTTATTCATGCCATTGTTGTTGCCGCAGATGAACAGTTCAGCGACGAAGAGGTAGAAGAATACGAACGTTCCGCCTGCCCTACCTGTGGTTCCTGTTCAGGCATGTTCACCGCCAATTCAATGAATTGCCTGACAGAAGTGCTCGGACTGGCGCTACCCGGCAACGGTTCTTTGCTGGCCACCCATGCTGATCGAAAGGAACTTTTTCTTGAGGCCGGGCGGAAAATTGTCGACATTACCCGACGATACTATGAACAGGATGACGATTCATTGTTGCCAAGAAGTATCGCCAGTTTCGACGCTTTCAAGAATGCAATGTCCATGGACATTGCCATGGGGGGTTCTACCAACACTATTCTTCACCTGCTGGCAGCAGCACAGGAAGCCGAGCTGGATTTCACGCTGAAACACATTGACAAACTATCCCGAATGGTCCCGAACTTGTGTAAAGCTGCACCGGTAATTGATCGCTACCATATGGAAGACATTCACCGGGCAGGCGGCATGATGGGGATTTTAGGTGAGTTACATCGGGGAAATTTGCTTAATGTTGAGGTGAACAGCGTCCACAGTGATTCACTGGCAAGTACGTTGAAAACCTGGGATGTCGCTGTATCTGAAAGTGACGCGGTAAAAACGTTCTACCGCGCCGGACCAGCCGGGATCCCTACCCAGGTCGCTTTCAGCCAGGATACGCGTTACGACACACTGGATCTGGACCGAGAGTCCGGATGTATCCGTAACATCGAGAACGCTTATAGCAAAGAAGGCGGCCTGGCAGTGCTGTACGGCAATCTGGCAGAAGACGGCTGTATCGTAAAAACCGCCGGTGTGAACGAAAAACTCTGGCAATTTAGCGGCCCCGCCAGGGTATTTGAGTCACAGGATTCTGCAGTCGATGCCATCCTGAACAACAGGATTAACGAAGGTGACGTCATCGTAATCCGCTATGAAGGTCCCAAAGGTGGCCCCGGCATGCAGGAAATGCTCTACCCCACCAGTTACCTCAAATCCAAAGGCCTGGGAGCTGCATGTGCGCTGCTCACCGACGGTCGTTTCTCGGGTGGAACCTCAGGACTTTCCCTGGGTCATGCGTCCCCTGAAGCAGCAGAAGGCGGCAATATTGGCCTGGTGGAAGAAAACGACCAGATTGAAATCGATATACCCAATCGAACTGTTCATCTCGATGTGCCTGATGAAGTGCTTGAAAACAGACGCGCCGCCATGGACGCCAAAGGCAAAACCGCATGGTTTCCAACAGAACAACGCAGCCGCGTCGTTACCACTGCGCTCAGAGCTTATGCTGCGCTGACAACAAGTGCAGACAAGGGTGCGGTACGAGACGTCGACCAATTAACAAGGGAACCTCTGAATAAGTAGATATTTTCGTAAATAGTGATGCGGCATACCGACCTTTGAAAACAGCAGTTAGAACTTGGATCCGGGTTGGGTCAGAAATTTTTCTTCATCCTGCGTAGATTTGCGCCCCAGTCTTTCGTTTCTATGCGGATAGCGCTTAAACCGTTCAATGATATTTTTGTGTTGTATTTCAAAATTGTAATTCGATTCAATACCATTTTCTTTGTATAGCTCTGCGGCGGCCTTAGGCATTTTGCCGCCAGTCAAAAAGTTCACAACGACAGGCCTGTTCATGTAACGTTGAAAACCTTTCGAAAACCAGCAGATCAAATTCATCATCTTTGGTCCACCACTTCGACTCTTCAATTTCTTCGAACCAAAATGTTAATACCTGTTGATACATGTCATACCTCATGAGAATTAGGCTGTAGACTATTAAACCTGTTGCCGCAACTCAAACCCGTTGCCATCCGGATCAGTAAAAGTGGCTACCCGCACTGGAACATTGGGCACTGGTTCTCGCAGGATGGTCATATGGCCGCCGTTTCTTTCAATTATTGATTGCATATCCTCAATAAGTTCTACCTCTAAGTTCAGTCCCGCATGGGGCATAGGGTTTTCATCATGACCCGGGCCAAGAACATGTAATGCAAGTTCGAACGATCCGAAATTGAGCGTCGACCAACCAGTTGACTCAAAGGAAGATTCAACATCAAAAACTGCCTTGTAGAAGTTTCGTGCTCGATTCATATCGTGAACATAATGAATAAAAATTGGGTTAGTTCCTTTCAATGGATTCCTCCTGATTCAATCTGTTGGACGACATCAGATAGATAGTATCCGGGTTAGGCTGCCGGTAAATCTTCTGGGTGTTTTCAAACCCCACAGTCGAATGCCTCAACCGGATACCGGCCTTTCAATATTGGTGCCAGCAAAGATGCGATTTTTGTTGGCGCAAAACTTTCACTGGATGCTGTCAGCTGAGACAACGACCACCACCGGTGACCAACTACATAGTCGTCCGGTTGTGCTGGAACCAGACCAGAGGCAACCACGTGCGATGCGAAAAATACTTCGAACTGATCGTGGTTCTTTCCCATCCACTGATAGACGTGATGCCGGGTCCATAGACAGGGTCCCAACTCAATCTCTATGCCGGTTTCTTCCATAACTTCCCGGATTGCCGCATCCTCGAAGGATTCCTGATGTTCCAGCCCGCCCCCCGGCAATACCCAGAACACTCTTCCAGAACTTTTCTCGCAAGCCTGCAGGTAGAGTACTCGATCACTTTCGTCGATCATTAACACCCTGGCTGCAGGACGCGAGCCTTCTGGTACTTTTATCGCCACGTCTTTGGCCGTGGTGTCTGGTTAAGTGTCTGATTAAAGACTGGTAACATAATCCTGCGATCTTTTTTCGTATTCATTGAGGCGCAACGACCAAACTGCATACAGCCAGAACATAAGTGGCGCTTCCCAATAGAAGATCATACGGCTCAGCCATCGCCTCGCGCCCGACTTGCCCCACGACTTCATCCCAACAGTCTCTCGCCCAACCTCCTAAAGCCGCCGATTGTATACAGTAGTGTCTTGAACTTCATGCTACGTGTTGATCCAACCTTTGCTAGCAACATATTTTGCGTACCATATTAAGAACGCAGCGACGACCACGGGCATAAAAATGATGCCTATGGTCTCGCCAAGTCCAAAGCTGAGACCAAGAGTCAGTGTGTGTGCCTGGGTTACGGCCACGCCTGCCAGAGAGAGTGTAAACACATAAAGGGCAGCATATTTTTTTGACAAAAGTAAGACACAACCCGTTGCGCCACCAAAAACAGCAATTACGAAAGCGACGGTAGCCCATACAGGTCTGTTTGTAATGATGGCTTGTTCATTCACTCCATATGAAGCAATCATCTCCGGATTCATTTGCATAAGAAAATTTATGCAGCCCATAAGATTCCATATCAGCATGAAAATAACTATTACCCAGAAGCTCCAATGAGCTGAACCAACACTACCACTATTCATAAAGTGCCTCCTGACACTTTCTCCACATAAATATTACACACCTACACTGTACTCGATGTGAGTATAACCAGACAATGCTGTACTGTTAGTTTGTTCGAGCAAAACAGGTGCAGGGAGCGGCTGGTTCGCTCCCTTCTTGCAGATTGCAACCGTCCATTACATCCAGCTGGCTGTGAGTGCACACATTGCATGTTACGCGTCACAACGGAAACACCTCGACCATCAGACTGTCCTCAACATTGAATATGCATGATATCCATATACCACGCCAGCCGTACTTCTCACGCATTCGGTTTCGAATTCCGTGGTGAGCGGCTTGATCATCAATCACTTTGAAACGAAACTCGCCATCGAGTCCGTAACCACGAATCTTGATCGTCTCATTTGTGAACAGATCCTTCACCCATGGATTCTCAGGATGTCCTGCTTCAAGCAGAATACTATCGGAACTTTGCACAAACCAAGTATGAGTCAGCCGAGTGTTCGATTCTATCGAACTCCATGTCTCAACTTCGATGACGCCTGCAGATTCTAAAGCTCCATAGGTAATTCCAGCGATACCAATCGTTACCGTGAGGACAATGAGAGTGAGTACCCTAGTCATGAAGATAGCGCCTGGTTTAAATAGCCGTTCTGGTTAGTCATAATTACTTTCTTTATTTATCGGCTAATGGCTTTATCAGCTAATGGCCAATTTTGGGTAAACCGTTAACAATATCGACGATCTCCTCCAGCAGTGCCATTCTTTCCTTCATCGTCTTTGCAGTATCCAGGCGCAGGTTTAGGCTAGTGATACCGGCCTGCTGGTAATTTATTAACCTCTCGCGCACCATCTCTGCTGTTCCCAGCGCCTGGAACTCGTTGACCATCACATCGGGTATGCGCTGGGCGGCCTCTCTCCTTTTTCCTGCCAGCCACAGTGCCTGTACCGCCTTGGTATCTTCCACATAACCTGCTCTGTTGAAGGCCTGATTGTAGAAATTGGTGTCAGCCGAACCCATCGCACCTATCTGGAAGGCCAGACCCGGTTTCCTGCTGGCAATCAGCCCTTCAACATCATCACTAATACCGATAGTCACCGCAGCGCTAAGGTCTACATGCGTCAGATCTCGACCAACCTCTTTCGCGCCCCGTTCGATATAGTCCAGATGTGCCTCGGCATGAATCGGCGAGAAACTTGTGCCCAGCCATCCATCGGCTGCAGCACCGGTGTATTCAAGCGAGCGAGGGCCTAGCGTTGCCAAATAGATAGGGATTACTGAGGGCTGAAAATCTAGCCGCAGAGCCTTACCCTCTCCCCCGCGACGAGGCAATACATAATGCCTGCCTTCGTAAATAAGTTTTTTACCAGCAAAGGCCATGCGACAGATTTCAACAGTTTCCTTAAGGCGCGTTAGCGGTGCGTCATAAGATACACCGGCCAGGCCTTCAATGACTTGCGGGCCACTGGCGCCCAGACCCAACAGAAAACGACCTTTTGACAACGCGTTTAGAGACAGGGCTGTCATCGCTATCATGCTCGGAGCACGGGGGCCGACCTGCATAATACCGCTGCCTAGCTTTATCTTGCTGGTACGCGCTGCAATAAACGCTAACGATGTCACCGCGTCGGTGGACCATGCCTCGGCAGACCACACACTGTCGATGCCCAGTTTTTCTGCAAACTGGATGTATCCTATCGTTTCTTCGATGCCTACTTGTCGATAATCACCAACACCAATAGTTAGTTTCATCAGGCTGTTCTCCTAAGTGCTGCGCTAAAAGTAGATATCCTGTAGTTTCACTGCTCAAGTTTCTGCACCACTCGCTGGCATTTGGGAATCACGAGAACTTAATCAGTGTTCCTCAAAACGAGAACAGACGAATTCATAGCTCGGGAAAAGGTGTTTATGCAACCGCCAACATTGGGGTCGAATGTATCAGCTAGCCGGGACACCGTACGAACCCCTAAAACCACATTAAGCAGGGCGGCATCTACCTCGCCCGTGTGACTGAAAGGTGCGACTTGTATTTTATGTTAGGCATCTTAATGTCAGTATAGACAAACCGGTATACCCTCCGCCTAGTCCTGGATCAAGCGTCATTGCACTATCCAAGTCTTGGAGCGAAGATAGATATCTCTGTTGATTTGATTCTGATTTTCAACCATTCGTTGCCGCATGTCGATTTTTGTAGTTTTATCGCTGATTCTCACTTGGACTGCAAGATAAATCAGAGTCGCAAATATGATCACTGAGCCTAGAACTTCACCTATAGCACCAATCGCTTCCCAATTCACGTCAGGCACCTAACACCTCTGCAACGACCACCGCACTGATAGCCACGACAACATTTTCTTGTTAGATAACAAACCGGCATAGCTAACAAATTCCTGATTAACAGCACAATCCACATTCACCTTCGCATCTGCGAAAGGCAGCAATTCAGGTGCAATTTCATACCCGTCAAAAAATACAGGCAGCTACAACGCACAGGCTAGAAAAGTTGAACCCGTAAGCACGATAAGTATAAGGCTCGCTGTAGCATGAACTGTAAAATTCTTTGGCTGAAAAACGAACATCGAGGAAAAAGATGTGGTTATTTCACAAAGGCGGTCCAAGTGGAGAATGGACCGATAGAAGTAACCCAAACCACGAAGAGCTCATATTAGGCATCGTAACTGATATTTGAATGAACAATCTCCTGCTCACCCCACCTGTTTATCCTAAACTCAGATATACTTGCTGTTGCGAATCGAAAGGAAATTTGGTTTGCAACCGGTATTCCAAGCCATGCGTTGGCTAGCGCTTGACCAGAGTTACCATGGCCTACAACCAGGACCGTATCAGCTCTTTTATCGAATATTGCCAGGGCTCTATCTACACGAGCAGACATCTCGCGCCAAGTCTCCGCTTTATCGTAAGGCCGCCAATCCAAGTCTGCAAGTTCTGGCTCATATGATTGAATCTGCTCGGCTTCTCGGAGGCTAAGATTCGCTGCCACACCATTACTTATCTCACGAAGTCCCGCCAGCGGAGTCGGAACGCATCCAATTGTTGAGCCGATGATATCTGCACTCTGTACTGCCCTTATTAAGTCGCTGCAGTAGAATGCGACTTTCTGAAGTTTCCATTCCAGTAATCGCGTGGCAGTGATTGTAATCTGGGCCCTCCCCCTTGGAGTGAGAGGAGTATCAGTCCACCCACCTGTAAGTCCCTTTACATAGTGCTCACTCTCGCCATGACGGACAAAAATCAGATGTTTGATGTTTTGGTACATGGCGAAACCCAAATGCCTAGCACCTGTCTAAACGACTGATAAAAGACGTATTGAAACTGCGTATGCAATTTGAGTAACACTTTCGGCAGTCCGGTGGAGTGACCGAAAAGCATGGAACAAAGTTAAACTTCATCTTATGCGCCGTCTATCAATTTGTGAGAGATTTACAAAGTACCTTTGATGCACCGTCACTCTCCTGAATTTGCCAGCCAAGTTTCTCATACATCTTAGGGAATTCACTATAAACGAACAACTCCTTCATTCCCTTGCGCGCCGCTTCCGGCTCAGCGGCCTGAACCAGCTTCGACGCTAGCCCCAGGCCACGGTAAGCAGGTGATATCAACACAGCATTTATCCAAATAACTGATTCTGCAGCATGCGGTTTTCGCGCCCAGCAAAAAGAAAGACCACCTACAAGTTTGTCATTATCCGTAGCAACTATGGGAGATGGCAACTTGACGCCTTTATTCGAACTGTTGAACGGGTCAACTTCACCCCATTCAGATACAAACCAATCCTTAAGTAGCGCGAGATGCTCAGGATTTAGATTAGAGTTTGATATTTTATGCACTTCGAAACGGCCAGGTACAGCTAAGCGGCACTGTCAACGACATTTTGTATTGGTACGAACATATGTCTTACTTTGTTCCAAACTTCAGCTGATCCTAGATAGCTAAAAAACCATACTATTACTCCATTGATATTTTCAATTTGGGTATCCCTAAATTCGCTTTCTTTCAATGTTTGGGTGGTTTGATGATGCCAGCTTTCTACAAGATTCAGCACTCTAACATGAAGAAGCTCAAAAATTAGTTGTTCGTCAGGGTCAAGATTTTGGAACGATTCTCGACCCCGATTTACAATGGATGCTATTTCAATTGATGCAGAAAACGCGTTTATCAGCTCGTTGCCCGAGTCCCATGTATGACGGAGTGAATCAGATTCGGTCTGCCTGTTAGAGTGTCTCACTTGAATTGCTAGATAAAGGAGCGTTATAACAACTGCCGCCGCTCCGACAATTTCTGCGAGTGCTCCTAAAGCTTCCCAATTCATTATTCTTCTTTCCGGTGGCAGTTTGTCAAATTAGGAACATAACACCAGGTTTTGCAGCGTGACTCGAAGAGGCACGTCCGAACGACCGAAGGGAGTGACAACAACCCCATGCTAGGCAGATTACCTCGTTTAACTGGACTCACTCTGCGACCCCTTCTAGCATGAGAATCCGACTATTCGTGCTTTGTTCCCAGATCTCGTGAAGATCTGTGGCAGCCCTTTCTTCTAGAAAGGAAACTGCTGATTTTTTGTCAGGGAACTCGAGCACGACACTTCGTTGTGGTATCCCACCGTCTCCTTGGACTACTGTAGGTTCAACCCCTTGGACAATGTAGCGGCCACCGTGTTTGTGAATAAGATCGGGAATTCGTTGAACGTACTCCATGAAAACTTCTAAATCCAAAATATCTAAGTCGATTTGAAGGTAAGACTTCATCTGCTTAACACCCAGTTAAGCGGCGCCACACGCAGTGCGGCGTCCGAAGGAGGAATGAAGTGACGACTGGCTTCAACTGCATGTTAGGTTCTGTCCCTCAGTATGATTAGGAACGTTGCACATATTGCAGGATTTCATCTACTACCTGTGCTTTTGTTTTCCCTGATGTGTCGATCTTCGGAAAAAGTAGGTTTTCAATCAATTCTAGCCTGCTTTTTGCGTATTCTAGTCGATCTAGGTCACCACGTGATGACAATCGTTCCTCAAGGCACTTAGGCGTAGCTACCAGATAAATTTGCAGGATTTCTTCTGTACATCCACCCAGGCCGCTAATGATCGGTTCGTATAGTTCTGGTCTTGCAAAAACCCAAGACAAAATACCTACCTCACAACCAGCGTCATAATAACCATGCATTACATCAATCACGTTGCCTATCGCTATGTGGCGAGTACCCGCTACAGCGAGATCTTCTGAGATGCGCCAAACATCATCCGCATCAAGGATCGCCGATTTAGCAATGCGCTCTTTGAGCCCGTTCAGCGCAGATGTTTTTCCAACGCCCGTTGGACCACCTATTAGCACGAGCTTTGGCATGGGCACCTAACACCTAGTTGAGCGGCGTGGTCGTTCTGGCGCGCAGATTGCGAAAGCAATTTGCGTGACAGGTTGCCACGTTCGAGTGACCGAAGGGAACGACTTCAACTGCATGTTATGTGTTCGCCCCTTTAAGTGAGGAAACAAAGTTAGGCACTTCGTCTATACAAGAAAGCACGCATACTGGATCCCATTTAACAAGTTCTAAACGCGTCGTCTCTCCACTGAGCAGACCGATAAATCGAGAACCAGCTCTAGACGCACACTCTCCATCAGATATAGAGTCTCCCACATACAGCGTTTCACCAATCGGCAAACCCAGCTCTTTTATCGCGCGCTCCAACCCCTCAGGATGCGGTTTGTTGTTCTTCACGCATCCTCCGCCAATCACAATATCGATGAGCTCAGACAACCCATCACGACCAACTGCCTCCTCAATTCTCTCCTTTTTCTTTGTTGATACGATTGAAATATGGTGACCATCGCGACGCAGCGACTTAAGAGCTTGTGCTGTACCTGAATAGAGATGAATGTGACACAGCATCACCTGTTCTGCATGCTCGAGGAACAACCTCTTAAAGTCTTCAGCAATTGGCGAATCAGCGCTTCCGTAACCGAGCGCCTCAAACGTCCTTTCCAAACTAAGTCCGATGGTTCTCCGAATATCCGATTCACCGGAGTCCTTAAAGCCGAGTTCGCGCAACGCAAAGTTCGCACAGGCAATGGATCCGCCAGACGAGTCTGCAAGGGTATAGTCGAAGTCAAAGGAGATATGCATCTCAATCTCCTGCTAGTTGCGCTTCGATATTTTTGGTTTTATCAGTAGTTAGATCGCCAGTGTGTTGTGTGGTTACTGTTTCAATCAAAGCGATTAAGCATTCTTCTTCACATACCGGGTTGTGCATAGTACCTCTTGGAACAATATGGAAGTCACCTTCAGCAAGGTCAACTGAATGAGATTCATACTCAATTCGAAGATTACCGGACAAGATAAGAAATAGTTCGTCTTCCAAGTCATGTTTATGCCAAACAAAATCACCTTTCAGTTTTGCGACTTTTACATACTGATCGTTAACCCGGCCTAGTACTCGCGGGGACCAGTACTCCTCTAGTAATTCTGCTTCCATTTTGAGATTTCGTGATGAGTTTTCCATGCAAATTGGTGCCTAACACCAAGTTAAGCGGCCACCGAAGGTGGTCCGAACGACTGAAAGGAGTGACTTAAGCTTCATGTTAGGCGATTCCCTCCATCATTAGC